>MDSY01157124.1_pt1 | contig 11385 bp, 11 predicted proteins | sample 811131 | NCBI WGS metagenome assembly MDSY01 (sample SAMN05326643, study PRJNA326480) | marine metagenome | isolation source: seawater | place: Atlantic Ocean: South West | collected 2010
AAACCAAGCCTGCCGAAGCTGCCGAGTCCAACAACGAATAGGCCAAGTAAAAGTACTAGCCCATTTTTTAGCACCCGAGCAACCGGGTGTTTTTTTACTATTGGCCAAGCGCTTGGCTTTGATATCTCAATCGCTTAGACTTCAAATTTGCCAGGCATGATTTACACAAGCCGACGAAATTTTCTCAAACAAACATCCCTCGCATCCGCATCCGCCACTATTGGCATCGGCTGTTCGACGATCCGACAGACTAATGACTTGCAAAAGCAGGGGCCTGTTATCATCTCCACTTGGGGCTTTGGCAAGCCAGCCAACGAACTCGCCCTGCGCACGCTGCAAGGGGGAGGCTCAGCACTGGACGCCGTTGAGCAAGGCATCCGGTTGGTTGAGGTCTCCGGCAACTCATCCGTCGGGCTGAGTGGCAAACCCAACGCCGCCGGTGTTCCGCAACTAGACGCCTGCATCATGAATGGACCCGGGCACCAAGCTGGGAGTGTAGCCGGGATTGAAGGGGTAGTGCATCCCATTTCCGCAGCACGGTTGGTAATGGAAAAAACGCCGCATGTCATGCTTGTCGGCCGAGGTGCCCGCTGGTTCGCGGAGCAAGAAGGACTGAAAGTGCTAGACCCAAAAAAAGACGAGGCCAGCTACAAGACATGGCTGGCTACCCGTGAAAAAACAACTCCGGGCAAGGAAGACAAACCGGATAACCACGACACCGTTACACTGATCGTTCTCGACACCAATGGCGACCTCGCCGGCGGTTGCTCCACCAGCGGCTGGAGCGGCAAGATACCCGGTCGAGTGGGCGATTCACCCATTATTGGCAGCGGACTCTACATCGACAACGAAGTCGGCGGTGCTGGTGCCACTGGGCTGGGTGAAAACGTCATGCGCTACTGCGCGTCATATCAAGTTGTTGAAAACATGCGCCAAGGCATGTCACCGACCGAAGCATGCGTCGAAGCAATCCGGCGCATCGCCAAGAACGACCCAGCCGGAATAGATCTCGCCATCAACTTCATCGCCATCAATAAAAAGGGCGAGTTTGGCGCCGCGGGAACACAATCTAACTTTCCCTTTTCCATCACAACTTCGGCATTCAGCGAAGTCCGCAAAGGCAAACCTCTGAGCCAAATCACTCGAAAAGAAGGCGGCAACGAGTAAAAATCAGCAAAGGGTTAATTTAGCAAATTAGCCAATGCGGATTTGTCTGTATAGATAGAGTGTAACTCCTTTTCAGAAAGAGCTCGGTTGAAGCAGGCTAAGTCGTCAAATAGCCCCATGTAGTTCAGGCCGATGAGTATGCGGTGCGGCTTGTCTGCCCACGAAAACTGCTGATTCCAGCCGGTGATACTGCCCTCTTTTTTGCCATTGAGATAGAGCGTAGACATGCCATCCTTTTTTCCGGTGTTGAACCGTTCCCATGTGAAAGCGACATGGGTCCACTTTTCTTTGCTGAATGGATTCGACTTGGCCTGCACAAGCGGTCGTTGCGACTCCGGAACGTCCTTGTTTTCAGGGTTCCAAACTGGTTTATCGGCAAATGCACCGAGTCGAAACGAACGTGGGTTGCCTCCTTTGTCAAAGTCCACAAAAAATGAAGCATTGTTCCAAGTAAACGGCGTGACTTGGATAGGATCAACGTAGCCGGGATCAAGTTCATTGATCGGGTCGACCTTCATCCAGAAACTCAACGTGCCGCTCCAGTCCTTCTTTTTGAACTCAAAGTTTTTAGCCCCGTCGTAGAAAAGCCACTTAGCGTTGCGCTTGGTAAACAACAGCGCATCACCAATGACCCCCTTTCCCTTAGCAAGGCGCGTCATGTTGTCTGTATGGTTACCAACTTTCGATTGTTTATCGACAAGCGTATAGAGACGTTTGTCTCCTTTAGAAAGATTGGCATCAGTACCCTTGTCAAACGATGCGTAAAATGTGAGGTGCTTCTTCAGTGATCCATCAGCGGCAAACATACCCGGCATGACATTTAACAGGCCAATCGTGATAAGCATACGAAAATGAAATGAAAGGTTCATACGCAGAGCTTGGCTAAGCGCTTAACCAATGGCAAGAGCAGGCAGGAAAAAACCGCGCGTTACCGCGCGGTTATGTAAACCTATCAACAACTGATATTATATAACTCCACCATAAACGGCATTTGAACCCAGTTCCTGCTCGATACGGAGAAGCTGGTTGTACTTAGCAGTACGATCGCTCCGACTGAGGGATCCAGTCTTGATTTGGCCAGCATTGGTGGCCACAGCAAGATCGGCAATGGTAGCGTCCTCGGTTTCGCCAGAGCGATGGCTTATAACAGTGGTATATTTATTTTCCTGTGCTAAACGGATCGCACCGAGTGTCTCGGTCAGGGAACCGATCTGGTTGACCTTCACAAGGATCGAATTGGCCACACCCTCATCAATACCTCGCTGCAGGAATTTAACGTTGGTGACGAACAGGTCGTCACCGACTAGTTGCACACGACTACCGATTTTGTCGGTGAGCGCCTTCCAGCCATCCCAGTCGTTCTCGTCGCAGCCATCCTCAATACTCACGATTGGGTATTTGCCAGTGAGTTCGTCGTAGAAGCTAACCAACTCAGCAGCAGTCAACTCGTCACCAGTGCTTTTCTTGAACACATAACGCTGCTTCTCCGCGTCATAGAACTCGCTACTGGCAACGTCTAGCGCGAAAAAAATCTGTTTTCCCGCCTCGTAGCCTGCATCACTCGTAGCGGAAAGGATTGACTCGAGCGCCTCTTCCACACTTCCAAGAGCCGGCGCAAAACCACCCTCGTCACCAACGGCAGTGGAGAGACCCTTCTTTTTGAGCACCGTCTTGAGGGCATGAAAAATCTCTGTGATTGCACGCAGTCCCTCGCTGAATGTGTCGAAACCCTTTGGCATGATCATAAACTCCTGAAAGTCGATCGGTGCGTCGGAATGGGCGCCGCCATTGATGACGTTGGCCATTGGCACCGGCAGGACATTGGCAGTCGCACCTCCGAGATGACGAAAGAGAGGTTGACCGGCCGCAGCCGCAGCCGCCTGGGCACTGGCCAGCGAAACGGCAAGAACGGCATTGGCTCCTAGATTGCCCTTATTGTCAGTGCCGTCAAGATCGAGCATGACCTTATCGACCGCAGACTGGTCGGCTGCATCAATGCCGCTGAGTGCTGGAACAATCTTGTCGTTTATGTTGGCAACCGCCTGCCGAACACCCTTACCTAGGTAGCGACTTTTGTCATCGTCGCGTAGTTCAAGCGCCTCGTGTTCGCCAGTGCTCGCGCCGCTGGGCACAGCGGCGCGACCAAACGCGGCGTTCTCAAGAGTAACGTCAGCCTCAACGGTGGGATTGCCGCGTGAATCAAGGATTTCACGGGCCAGGATGCTTTTGATTTTTGTCATGAAGTCAGATCACCCAAACACGGATGGCCGGGCATAATAGATTGAAAAAGAATCCCGTCAAGCGATGGCTTTGGAAGATGCGCATCCCCCCCACCTAAGTACCAAACAGCACGCCTTATAGATGAGAAAAGAGATGTGTTATCCCCAAAGGGCACGTTTGAAATCGTAGTGCGCGCTAAGGCTTGGAGGCAGAATCAATCGGGAGTGGTTCGCCGTTTTCGTCCCATTTAGCGGTGGCAGTAAATTTGCCGTTGGCGAATGCGCCCTCAGTCTTCCGCTGGCCGTTGGTGTGCCAATGCGTCGCGGAACCATTCGGCCTACCTTCGCTGAACTCGATCGCGCTGCGGAGATTGCCATTGTCCCACCAAGTTTTCCAGCGGCCATGCTGTAGACCGTTCAAGTAGGCACCCTGGGCCTGCTTCCAGCCCTCGACAGTCCAGCGCTTGGTCCAGCCCGAATATGGCTCTTCCTCTCCAATTACGTACCAACGCTGATCCTTCAACTCGAGACGTTGCTCTTCCACAAATCGTTCGCGCGAAGATCGTCGTATGGATTGTTTGGCATCGGCCGGCTCGGAAATCGACTGCGATTCGGTGGTTGGCATCGGGGTGGAAACTCGTTCGGTTGGCTGTTGAAGTTCCAAAGCAGGCTCCGACGGCAAATTAGGAACAGGCTCTGTAACCGCCGCCTGCGAAGTAACTGGTTCAACCGACTTAACAGCAGGCTTGGTTGCAGGAGTAGGAACTGTGACGGATTCGGTAACCGGGGTTGGTGATGGACCGGCAGACTCGGCAGGTGGAGGATCACTGGGACCACAGGCAACAAGCATGATTGCAGTGAACATCGAAAATGGTAGAAATTTCACTGGGCAAAGCTCCCCAACTCTATCGACCAACGCAAGACTGTTTCACTTGGCCAAGCGCAAAATACAAGATCAGGGTGTATTTGGACTGCCGCTCGAACCACCTTCAGGTGCACTTACCGAGGCAGCTCCACCGTAGTCTCCACCAGAAGAGCCCCCACCGCCGGTGAAACCGCCGGAACTGGAAGTACCCAACCCGCTATTAGACCGGTTACCACTGAGGGATCTGAAATCACTCCAAGAGCCGCCGCCTGGAGGCGTCCAATCATTTGAACCCCGATGATAATAGAATGACGACGTATAGCTAGGATCACTCTTCCAAGTCTGTTGGTTGAGTTTGCGCTGGATCGAATCCCAATAAACTCGCTCAGACACAATAGCGCCTCGCTCAGAATAAAATGTAACCTTGGACTCGACACCCTCCAAATAGACGGCGGCGATTTCCGGGTGGCCACTGGGATACCACTGGCCCCATTTCCCGTTGCGATGACCATTCTCATACAGACCAGCTACGTGACGAACGCCATCCCCGGGATGCCACTGGGTGTAGAGACCATGGCGAACGCCATCCTTCATTTCTCCCTCCCAAGCCTTATCTCCACTTGCGTACCACGCCTCATGTTTGCCGGTGTATGGTGCCTCGGTGCCAGCGATATAGTAAAGCCCGTCGTCCTTCAGCCAAAGCTCCGGTCGAAAGATTGATGCCCGACCATCGTGGGTCATTTGCTTGACGCCTTGACAGCCGCTAAACAAAAGGACAGCCGCTAAATAAACGGGAAACTTGAGACCTTTCATAACAGTAATGGGTTATTTTTCGGGGGATTTGCCAGTCGGCACCGCGGTTGAAGGTTCCACAGAGTTGACAGACTTTTGCTCAATAATAATCTGCTCCATACCTTCCTGCCAGGTGGACTCATTGGACTTCGTACCCTGTTCATCGTATTGAGTCCACACGCCATCTTTTTTGCCATCCTTGTAGCTGCCCTCCCAGTGTAGTTGACCATTGGGATGCCAAACCATCCAAGGGCCGATTTGTTTACCGAGTTCGAATTTCCCCTGCTGCATCTTCTGACCGTTTGGATGATATACAAGGCCATCCCCAGTAAATGCCGTTGTAGCGCCGATCTTATAGTATAAACCGTCGGCCCGCTGCTCAATCCCCACTTCCTTGCGATTCGCAAAATTCAAACCATACAAAATAACGGCCAAGGACAGTAGAATAATTGCGATCCATTTCATAAATGACTCAATAGGCTACGCCTGATTTTTTCAGGGCGCAAATTTAAAAACCATGCCCTACAACGCACTTGATCGGTGGAATTTTCTTCAACCAATTGGCTTACTGGTAAAGACTGCACGGCCATGTCGGAGAACTTGTTTGACCTGAACGGGGAGGTGGCTGTCGTGATCGGAGCCACGGGAGCACTCGGTGGCGCGTGCGCCGGGGCAATGGCAAAGGCAGGAGCAACGATTGCTGTGTTGGGCCGTAATGCAGAAAGGGGCGAGGCTTGTGTGAAGGAGATCAAAGATGCAAATGGCCAGGCTCAATTTTTCAGCTGCGACGCGATGGACCCCGCCAGCCTCAAATCGTGCCATGAGGCGCTTGGCAAATCGCTTGGCTCGCCCACAGTGTTGCTCAACGCCGCCGGGGGCAACGACCCGGAAGCCACGGTGTCACCTGAGATGCCATTCGAAAACATCCCGCAACCCGCATGGGCCAAGGTGTTTGATCTGAACCTTGTCGGCGGCTTCCTGCTACCTTGCCAAGAGTTCGGCCCAGCAATGTGCGAACGAGGAAAAGGCAGCATCATCAACATCGCCAGTGTCACTTCGCATCTTCCGCTATCGAAAGTGATCGCCTACTCCGCCTCTAAGGCAGCCGTACTGAGCGCCACCCGATTTCTTGCCCGAGAGTGGGCCACAAAGGGCGTACGAGTGAATAGCATCACACCCGGTTTTTTCCCGGCGGAACAAAACAAGAAATTATTATTCAATGAGGACGGCACACCAAGTGAACGGGCAAAATCGATTTTCGGCCACACGCCGATGGGCCGTTTTGGCAACCCAAGCGAGTTGGCCGGTGCAGCGGTTTATCTGGCCAGCGAAAAGGCAGCGAGCTTTGTCACAGGCTCCGATATCGTGGTCGACGGCGGGTTCCTCAGCCAAACCATCTGAAGCATCGTGAGAATTGTTTCCAAAAAAGTTTCCGAAAACAAACTACTTAGCAGCGAGCACGCGGCAGAGGTCGTTGCCAAGGCGATGCCGGAGGCGGATTACCTTGGTTGCAAGGTCCTGATCATTATTCCCGACGGCACACGCACCGCACCAGTCGGCACGATGTTCAAGGCGATACACGAACAGGTCAGCAGCGTGACTGGCGCAATTGATGTAATGATCGCACTCGGCACACACCAACCGATGAGCGAAGCAGAAATCGAGCGGCGACTGGAGATAAGTCATGAAGAGCGCACCGGTACTTATTCCGAAGTGCGATTCTTCAATCATGCATGGGACGATCCTGACGCATTGCGTCACATTGGAACCCTGCAAGCAGAAGAGATCGGAGAACTGAGCGGGGGACTCTTCGAAATGGAGGTACCTGTGGAGGTCAATGCCAAGCTGTTCGAATACGACCAGATTGTCATTATAGGCCCGGTTTTCCCACACGAGGTGGTTGGGTTTTCAGGCGGCAACAAGTACCTATTCCCGGGTGTCTCAGGCCCTGAGGTGCTGCACTTTTTCCACTGGCTCGCCGCCATAATAACCACCCCGAAGATCATCGGCCACAAGTGGACGCCAGTTCGCAAGGTTGTTGATCGCGCCGCAGCAATGGTCAAGATTCCAAAGCTTGCCTTCTGCATGGTCGTTGAGGGAGACGGCATGTGTGGCCTCTTCGCAGGACCGGTGGAGGAGGCATGGTCCGCAGCCGCCGACCTCTCGGCAGAAAGACATATTCGCATCAAACCAAAGCCCTTCCACACCATCCTAGCCTGCTGCCCGGAAATGTACGATGAGTTATGGACTGCAGGCAAGTGCATGTACAAACTCGAACCGGTACTGGCAAACGACGGCGAGCTGATTATTTACGCACCGCACATCCGCAAGGTGTGCGTCGCGCACGGTGTAACAATCGAAAGCGTCGGATACCATTGCCGCGATTACTTCCTGAAACAATGGGATCGGTTCAAGGACCTACCGTGGGGTGCACTTGCACACTGTGTCCACGTTAAGGGGCTGGGATCTTATGAGAACGGTATTGAGACACCGCGCGCTGAAGTGACTGTGGCTTCGCAGATCAGCAAGACCATGTGTCAGCAGATCAACCTCGGACACCGTGATCCGGCGTATATCAACCCTGAAGATTTTGCAAACCGCGAGGAAGAGGGCATCCTACTCGTCCCACACGCAGGCGAACGACTCTTCCGCCTGGCCGACCCACCCGCCTGGGCATAACGTTTTTCCAAGCGCCTATCTATTTAGTCGTCAAAGAAATCAAGGACGCCTGTTTTCAGCGAGTACTCGGCTACCAACAATGAGTAAGCCATCGTCGCGAACGAGCGTCTCCAAAACCCCCGAACCACGTTTGAGCTGGCTAACCGATGCGCGAACATTGGCCTGGAGGGCCTATCAAAGCAGCGTAGCATCGTTGGCGCTGGTCGATATGAGTGGCTCCACTGCCGGACGGATACGGTCTACAATCGTGCCGAGGTTCGGCGAACGGTTTTCTGTTGGGCGTTTTAGCTCTTTGAGAGTCGCCGCCACTGCGCCACAATTCTGATGCTCGAGAACTACAACCAAACGCGCTCCAAACTGCTCGGCGGCACACGCGAGTCGGAACAACCAAGGATAATAGCGAACGGTTCTTGGCCCGAAGCAAACTCGTTGCAACGCTCAGGATTCGCTAGCGACTCAAGCAGTGGACTACCCGAAACGAACCGTTTGTTGCCCTCCTTCAGACGATCGATTGCTTCCTTCGCAGAAATCATTCGAGTCCTCCGTTCGCCCATGTTTCGACCGCGCGCACGAGGGAACGCACGGCAATGCCCGACGCTCCCTTCGGCGCGTTCGGCAGCCCCTTGTCAAGATTAGCTGTACCGGCGATATCGAGGTGTGCCCAAGGGGTGTCGTCCACAAATTGCTCAAGAAACTTGGCTGCCGTGATTGTTCCAGCTTTTCGATCCGTACCGGCATTGCGGAGGTCGGACAGATCACCCTTCATCGGCTCCAGATATTCGTCGTTCATGGGCAGCGCCCAAAACTGTTCTCCGATCTCACGACCGGAAGCGGTAATGTGCGATTGTAATGATTCGTTATTGCTCATCAGACCGATATTTACCGCGCCTAGAGCGATGCTGACGGCACCAGTCAGCGTCGCAGCGTCGATCAGATGCGTTGCACCCTGGCGCACGGCATATGTTAAGGCATCCGCGAGCACCAACCGACCCTCGGCGTCTGTATTAATCACCTCAATGGTTTTGCCGTTCATCGCCTGCACAATATCACCCGGCCGTGTAGCCGTACCGCTGGGCATGTTCTCGACCAAACCAAGCAAGCAGCTAACATGCTGCGGGATACCCAGCCGTGCAATCGCTATGATCGCCCCTAGCATGGTTGCCGCTCCGGCCATGTCATACTTCATTTTCTCCATCGAGTTCGCCGGCTTGAGCGACAATCCCCCGGTGTCAAAAGTTACGCCTTTGCCGACAAGGAACAGGTGGGAATCCCCAGCTACATGATCGGGATGCCAACTCAATCGGACCAGCCGCGGTGGCCTCGCAGAGCCTTTGGCCACGCTCAGAAGTGAACCGGCCCCAAGTGCCTCAAGTGCCGGTTCGTCTAGCACATCAACCTCTAGCCCGGCTGCCTTACCCATCGACTCGGCCATGTCAGCAAATTCCACCGGACCAAGGTCATTCGCAGGAGTATCCACCAATCGCCGCGTCAAGTTCACCGATTCGCCAACGATTCGACCCGCCTCGAACGCCACCGTGTCCGCGCCAGGTGCTACGATCAAAATCTCTTCCACGATGGAAGCTGAATCGTCACTCTTGTACTTCGGTCTTTCGTAACCACCGTATGCGCAACCCTCCGCCACAGCCCGAATGAGCTGACCATCCCCCAAAGCGATCGCAAGACGCCTAAACTTGCGTTTCTGAGCCGCACGGACCGCCTGACCAGCCATGCGAAACGCATGGTTTGCATCGAGCGCATCGTCGACTCCCATCAGCATCAACCTGCTAGCAGCAAGTTCTCTTGGTTCGTGCAAGATAGTCATCTCACCAAGTTTACCTGTCACTTCGCCTGACTTGCGCATAGCAGCAACCTGCAAATCAACCTCTTTGCCAACCGACACACCATCATCCAACGGTATCACTAAGGCATCACACTCTAATTCTGCCAGCAAACCATCATTTAAACTAATATTCATAAAAATCGCACGCATCATTCAGGGGTGACGGCGCATTGTAAAGCAATGAACAGCTAAGCTTTATATGGTCGGAAGTTCCCGGCGGGACTTGAGGTCATAACGGCCACCGGGGTCGAGCATGATGTAAAATTTCTCTCCGAGTGTTTTCTCAAGCGCGATGTCATAAAAGAGCACCTTACTTTTACCTATAACCTCGGCGATTCGTCCCTTCACCACGATGGCCGTTGCCTCGTCAATTCCGACACCCAACAAATGCGAGTGCCTGCGGACGACTTTTAGAAGATCGTTCTCCCGTTTTCTTGCGAGCAGGTGCTGGTCAATAGCAGCATTGCGGAGAAAGCCAAAACCCTTCTCGTGACCGGGCGACATCATGATATGATTACCCTCAGGGGCACCGCGGACGAGATACGATCCCTGAATCGTCGCCCCTGCGGAGCTACCACCGATCACACCGCCCCGCTTTAGCACATTGTGAAATGCAGACTCCGTCTTGGTCCCCAAATATGCATCCGCCAACCGCCATTGCCGGCCACCGGTAAACCAGACTGCCTCTGCATCATTCAACACCGCGACAAACTTAGCAGTATCGGCTTCCTTTAAATCACGCGTGTGCAGCAGATGGACATCTGTCGCACCCTCTTTTTCAAACATCTTTACAGCGCGAGCCGAATCATCATAGGTCGCCTCCGTACCCGCGGTGGGCACAACAACAAGCTTGGCATCCCGCCCGCCGGCTGCCTCAAAGAAGCGGTCAAAAATTATTTTTGGCATTTCTCCACCTCCGACGATAATCAGCGTACCTTTCTCTGGCCCCTGCGTCACCGGCCGCTTAACTAGGCTACCCATTAACGCACAGCCCTGTAGAACCGCAACCGCAAGAACGAGAAGAGTTGATAAATGGATTCGAGTTTTCATTGTCTCCGACGAACCCCAATCGGCTCGGCATTCACCTTGGGCAGTCGCTTAACCAGACGCGATTTTACTCTGGCCAATCTGGGGTCACCGGCAAGGTTGTGCCATTCATGCGGATCGGTCTGGTGATCATACAACTCGTCACCGCCGTCAGCGTATCGAATATAGCGGTATCGCCTCGAGCGCACGGCATGATTGCCTCTACCCTGTGTGGTAATGGCGACGCGGTCGGTTTTTGCATCCGGCTTGTCAATACTCGTGACCAAGCTCTGACCCTCGAGAGACTGTGGTGGGAAACCAAGCCCACACAACTCAATAAGCGTTGGATAAAGATCGAGCAAACTCACCGCTGAATCGCAGTGAGTACCGGGCTTTGAATTACGCGGGTCTACAATGATGAGCGGCACACGAGTGGTATCCTCCCAAAGGGCAAATTTTTCCCAGCTCTCCTTTTCGCCTAGTTGATAGCCATGATCACCCCAGAACATAACCAACGTGTCCTTAGCCATCGGACCATTGTCGAGCGCGTCAAGCAACACACCGACCATATCATCGGCAAAGGCTAGTGAGGCGAGATAGCCCTGTACCGCTTTTTTCCATTGGCCGTTTTCGGTGATCCATTTGTGCCAACGCCGCTTGGCCATCTTTTGGCCGGCAACTGGAACGTCACCTAGGTCGCCTTCCAAGTGACTGGGTAGCTGGATTTTATTGAGCGGGAAACGGTCGAAATATTTCTGCGGCGCGTACCACGGCACGTGGGGCCGATAAATCCCGAC
>MDSY01024398.1_pt1 | contig 11384 bp, 14 predicted proteins | sample 811131 | NCBI WGS metagenome assembly MDSY01 (sample SAMN05326643, study PRJNA326480) | marine metagenome | isolation source: seawater | place: Atlantic Ocean: South West | collected 2010
CCTCATAAAGGAAAAAAATGAAAAACGTAGTTTTTATACCATATATTAAAAGAGAAAATGATGTAACTAAATCATCAAGTATTGGACACTCAAATAGACACTCAGGTTATGAATATGGGATTAAGTCTTGGAAAGATTGGTGTAAAAAACATAATTGTGAGTTATATATAATGGATGAATTGTTATTACCTGAATCTGAAATGTTAATCACTTGGCAAAGATGGCAAGTTTTAAACATATTAGAACATAATGAAGTTGATTATGACCAAGTTTTAGTTGTGGATGCTGATTCTATAGTGCATCCTGATTGTCCTAACTTTTTTAAAATGACAAACAATAAGTTTACAAGCGTTCTTACTGATGGTGATTATGAATGGGTTAATCGAGCTATTAATGGATATTCTAAATTGTTTTTTGATAAAGAGTTTTGTATTCCAAGTTTTGAATTTTTCATGACAGGTTTTGTAATTATTAATAAAAAACATAAGGAATTTTTTGATAAAGTTTTTGATTTTTATGATAAGAATAAAAAAGAAATTATAAAATCTTATGACGTTCTCCTCACCGGTAGTGATATTGCGATAATGAATTGTTTAAGAAAAGAGTTTGAGGTTGAGTTGAATTTATTACCAAGACAATTTGGGTTAATGGATTTAACAAGAAAAAATTTACTCTATTTACAACAACAATGTTGGTGGGAAGATGATTTAAAAAATCTTTTTAATTCAGGATGGGTATATCAATTTAACGCCATACCAAAAAGTAATTTAGGTAGAGATAGAAATTATTGGATGAACAGAATTTATAAGGAATTATATGAATAATAAAAAAATAATTGGATTTACGAGTGGTTACTTTGACATTATACATCCAGGACATGTAATGATGTTAAAAGAGTGTAAAAGATATTGTGATTATTTATTAGTTGGTGTAAATGAATATAAAACAAAAACAAAACAACCTGATGGAAGACACAAAAACGAGCCAATATGGACACCACAAGAAAGACTATATATGACAGGTGCATGTAAATATGTTGATGAAGCGTTTCTCTATGATGGTGAGAAAGAATTGTATAAATTTTTAAAAAACAATCAAGACAATATTGATGTTAGAATGGTTGGTGACGACCACAAAGGGCATCCATTTACAGGTGATGATTTAGATATTAGAGTGATATTCAATAGTAGAGACCACGACTACAGCACTACAAATACTATAAATGAAATAATAAAACAAAGGAGTTAAAATGGATATAGAATTTATATTTTCAGAGTTTGGTTCAAGGTCATCAGCTAATCAACCAAAAAGTTTTACTGATAAGTTCAGATTAGACCCCACATACTCATCGGTTAAAAAGTTTTTTCCTGAGGCTAAGATTACACTATATACAGATACTCCTGAGTTTAGTAAAAATTATAAAGATATAGAAGTTAGAGTAATTGATGTAGAAAAAGAAAGTCCTTTCACAATGTCTAATCATAGATGGGGTTGGCATTGTTGTGATTATTACGAAGCTAAGGGTTTACTTGAATCTCAAGCAGATATAGCTATATCAGTTGATTCTGATTTAATGTTTGTATCTGATGAGGTTAGAACCATACTACCAATTATAAAAAAGTTTGGCATATGTGTTCCAACAAATGAGAGACAATTAGTGAAGATAGACGGTATACATACCCGTGGTAATGATGGTGATTATCATTTAGATGAGGATGAAACAAGAGGTAATTTATTAACTTATGATTTGTGGTGGGCTGGTTTCAACCCTAAAGATAAAAGAGCTAGAACATATTTAGAAGAATTTTGTAAATTAATGGAAACTAATCCAAAAAGAGCTCCATTACAAATGAGTAGGGCTGCTTGGAATACCGGTATTTATCCTTATGCGACTGCGAAGCAATGGGGAGTTGGTGGAGGTTACGTTGGATGTGGAAATGAAATAATTTTACATGTTGGACATTTAGATGTACAAGATTATTATTTGGAAAAAAGATTATGATTAAATTAATTATATTTGACTTAGATGGTGTTTTAGTTGACGCTCGTGAGTTACATTATGAGGCATTAAACAAAGCTCTTTCATCCGTTGATGAAAAATATATTATTAATAGAGATGAACATTTATCAACTTATGATGGATTAACCACTACAAGAAAACTTAAAATGTTATCTAAAAACAAGGGTTTGTCAAATAAACTACACGACACCATACACAATATGAAACAAGATATGACTTTAAGAATTATAGACGGATTTTCGATTGATGAGAGAATACAATCTATTTTAAGAAGTTTAAAATCAGATGGGTACATTATAGCATGTGCTACAAATTCAATCAGAAAAACTGCTAAACTACAACTTATAAGAAAAGGTTTTTTTGAGCACATTGATTTTCTATACACTAATCAAGATGTTAAAAATCCAAAACCTAATTCAGAAATATATTTGAGATGTATGATTAAAGCTGAGGTTAATCCAAATGAAACAGTCATAGTTGAGGACTCACATATAGGGAGAAAAGGTGCACTAAGTAGTGGTGCTTATTTGTGTGCGGTCGAGGATTGTAGTGATGTTTCATATGAGAAAGTAAAAAGGTCTATATATTTAGCTAATGAAAAGGAAGAAGTTAAACCGAAATGGCAAGGAGGAAATATGAATGTGTTAATACCAATGGCTGGTGCTGGCTCAAGATTTGAACAAGCTGGATACACATTCCCAAAACCACTAATAGAAGTCAATGGGAAACCAATGATACAAGTTGTTGTTGAAAATTTAAACATAGATGCAAAACATATCTTCATAGTTCAAAAAGAACATTATGAAAAATACAACTTAAAGTATCTGTTGAATTTAATTACAAACAATAATTGTGAAATAGTTCAAGTGGATGGAATTACAGAGGGAGCTGCATGTACCACATTGTTAGCTAAACAATTTATAGATAATGACGAACCATTAGTCATGGCTAATTCAGACCAATTTGTTGAATGGGATTCAAATGAGTTTATGTATTCAATGACTGCTGATGATGTAGATGGTGGTATATTATCATTTGAAGCTACTCATCCTAAATGGTCATTTGCAAAATTAGATGATGATGGGTTTGTATCTGAAGTAGCAGAAAAGAAACCTATATCTAACATAGCGACTGTTGGAGTTTACTATTGGAAAAAAGGTTCTGACTATGTTAAATATGCAGAACAAATGATTGATAAAGATATAAGAACAAATAATGAATTTTATGTTTGTCCTGTGTTTAACGAAGCTATTGGTGATGATAAAAAAGTAAAAGTATTCCCAATTGATAAAATGTGGGGATTAGGAACACCAGAAGACTTAGAGAGGTATTTAAATGATTTTAATATCTCATAGAGGAAACATAGATGGTAAATATTCTGACTTTGAAAACAATCCAATCTATGTAAATAAAGCTCTAAAAAATGGATATGATGTCGAGATAGATGTTTGGTGTATGGATAACAGATGGTATCTTGGGCATGATTTACCACAACACGAAATAACTTTAGATTATTTAAAAAATGATAAATTTTGGTGTCATGCGAAAAACATAGACGCTTTAAATGGGATGTTAAAAGAGGGAGACATTCATTGTTTTTGGCATCAAGAGGATGATGTAACTCTAACATCTAAAGGTTTTATTTGGACTTATCCAGGTAAACCATTAACTGATAATTCTATTTGTGTTAAACCTGAAAAAAACTTTGAAATTCCAAAGAAATGTCTTGGAATTTGTAGTGATTTTGTTGTAAGTTATAGAACAGGAGATAATTAAATGAAAATTGCAGTTTGTATATCAGGACAACCAAGAAATGCTTTAAGGGGATTTCAAAACATTAAAACTTTTTTTAATTTTGATTTTGACTTATTTGCTCATGGTTGGTGGGATAGTGATTCACATAAACAGACATTTAAAAAAGAACTTTGGAATGGCGTAAATGATGAGGTTAGTGAAATTGTTGACAATCAATGGATGTCAATTATGTATCAAAACTTTGATGTAAAGAAAACTTTAATTGAAAATCAAATTAATTTCAATGTGCCTGAAATTTTAGAAAAAAGAAAATTAAAATTCACAAATACATTTAATGTGTGTAGTGGTTTATATAGTATTTATGAATGTGACAAACTTAGAAAAAAATATGAGATTGAAAACAATTTTAAGTATGATTGGGTTATCAGAACAAGATATGATTTTGGGTTATCCGAACCTTTATTTATTGATAAACTTGATAAAGACAAAATATATGCACCAAATGATAACAGTCACAATTATGGATTTAATGACCAATTCGCAATAGGTTCAAGTGATAACATGTCTGTTTATTCAACAGTGTTTCATAACATAGAAAGTATTTTAGAATCACATCACTCAGGTGTCTATACAGCTAAATATTGTGAAAAGCCTGATAATGTCGGACAAGAGCAACTATTAAACAAACATTTAGATAATCATGAGATTGAAGTTAAAACTATTGACTTTAAGAATTTTTTATTTAGAGAGGAAGGACAAAGAACGAGAATCCATTCAATAGAGGATTAAGGAGATAATATGAAAGCTATGGTAACAGGTGGTGCAGGATTTATAGGCACTAATTTAATAAAAAGATTAATAAAAGATGGACATGATGTTATTTCTATCGATAATTATTCTACTGGATTGAAAAAAAATAAACAAAATGGCTGTAAATATTACAGAGCTGATGTTAGAGATAATTTTTGGGATTTAAGTCTCACTGACCAATGTGAAGTATCTTGTGGTTGTGAGATTGAAGAAGTTGATGTTATATTTCATTTAGCTGCATTAGCTAGAATACAACCATCATTAAAAAATCCAAAGTCTGCTATGGAGTCTAATTTTAATGGAACATTAAACGTGTTAGAATATGCTAGAAAAAATGATACACCTGTAATATACGCTGGTTCAAGTTCAAAACATCATGGATTATATGGAAGTCCATACGCTTGGTCTAAGTATGGTGGAGAAGAATTATGTAAATTATATAGTGAGGTGTATGATTTAAACACAACAATATGTAGATTTTATAACGTATATGGGCCAAATCAATTAGAGGACGGTGATTACTCTACAGTTATTGGTATATTTGAAAGGCAATATAGAAATAATGAACCTCTCACTATAACAGCTGATGGTGAACAAAGACGTGACTTTACTCATGTTAACGATATAGTTGATGGTTTAATTAAATGTTCAGAACATCAATTTAAAGCTGAATTTTTTGAATTGGGTAGTGGTGTTAACTTTTCAATAAATGAGGTAGCGAGAATGTTTGGAAAAAATTATCCAATAAAATATATTCCAGCTAGAAAGGGTGAATACGATATGACTTTATGTGATTACTCAAAAGTAACTGAGATTTTGGGGTGGACACCTAAATATAACTTAGAGGAATATGTGAAGGAAGTAATAAAATAAATGAAAAAGACAGCGTTTATATCAGAACCAAGAAAACATAAAGCTCTAAAGTTTGTGTTGGAAAACTTTTTAAGTATTTTACCAGAGGAATGGTATGTCCAAATAAATCATGGTACACATAATTTTGATTACATAAAAAGTATAATTGATAAAAGTGAGATAATATCAAATGCTAATTCTAAAAATAGATTACATTTTTATAATTTAGGTGTTGAAAATATGACACATAGAGATGAAAGTAATTTACTGAGAACTGAAAAATTTTGGAATAATATAGATGGTGATTTATTATTAAAGTTTGAATGTGATACTATATTGTGTCCAAATTCTGAACAAAAAATTAGTTATTTTGAAAAATTTGATTATATTGGCGGATATTGGGGTGGAACTTTATATCCCTTAGATGAACCTTATCCAAATTTGCAACCAAATGGAGCTTTTTGTAAACCATATAATGGTAGAATGCCTTTAGTTATGAATGGTGCATTGTCTTTAAGAAAAAAAGATGTTATGATAGAAATAATAAAAAAATATTTTGACGAGTATTTTTTATCTGAAAAAACGTATTCTGAAGATTATTTCTTTTCTGAATACATAGACAATCCAACGACAAGAGATGTGATTAATTTTTCAATCGACAATGGTTACATCGCACCATTAGACATGAAAGCACCATTTGGTATTCATAAACCTTGGGGTACGAATCCATCCAAAGGACACGGAGTCGCTTATGAAAAAATTAAAATTGTTTGTCCTGAAGTTGAAATTTTAAAATCATTACAAGGTATTGAAACAGAAAAAACATGGTGGGAAAAATAAAGAATTAAAATGGAGAAAAACATGAAAATATTAGGATTACATGGTGGACATGATTCCGCTTATGCGATATTAGAGAATGGAATACCAAAAGTACATAATGAATTAGAGAGATTTAATAGGGAAAAAGGTTGCAAAGGTGATTCATTAAAATTATTTTTAGAACAAGAGAGTGATAGAAATTATGAGTATGTTGTTACGAACAGAACAGGTAAATTTAAACAATACTTTAATTACACTCAGAATGAATTTTTATCTGAATTTAAATCAGCGAAATTATTTATTACAAATCATCACCAGTCTCATGCAGCTAATGCTTTTTATACAAGTCCTTTTGAAGATGCTTTGATAATTACAATTGATGGTGGTGGTGTTGACTATAAAGATGGAAGAGAAAATTCTTGGAATGATTTAGACAATTATCCAACATCTGAGGGTGTTGTTACGGCTACAACTATTTGGTCTGGAAAAGAAAATAAAATTACACCAATTAAAATATTTAATAGTGGAGATTTGAATATTGGATTATATTGGGATGTTTGCACGTATAATATATTTGGATTAAATAGGAATCCCGTGAAGAGAGGTGAAGAGGGAACTGTGATGGGTATGGCGGCATTAGGTAATCCAAACAAATATATAAAACACTTCGTAAATTTAGGTAATCCGAGAATGACAAAAGAGTGGGGGCCAATTAACATGGACTTCTTAAAAAAGGAAGCTGAAAAAAGTGAACAAAATAAGTTTGATATTGCAGCTTCACTACAGCAAGAGACAGAAAAAGTCGTTAAAAATTTGTTACAACCTTTTATTGACAAGTACAAACCTAAAAATATTTGTTTATCCGGTGGAGTAAGTTTAAACTGCGTGATGGTTGGAAAAATGTTTGATTGGTATCCTGGCGTAAATATTTTTTGTGACCCAATCCCCTATGATGCAGGATTAACTATTGGTGGATGTAGGTATGTATGGCATCATGTATTAGATAATCCAAGAATATATGATGACCCTAAAAACACCACATCCTATTTAGGAAAAAAATATTCAGAGAATGAGGTTAATAATGCGTTAAAATTATTTACAGATAAAATAACGATAGAAAAAGTCAATGATGATTATGTTGTGAATTTATTAACTAAAGACGATAACGTCATATCTGTTTATGGTGGGGGTTCTGAATCAGGTAGAAGAGCACTTGGTAACAGAAGTATATTAGCCGACCCAAGAAGTCAAAATATGAAAGATATTATAAATGAAAAAGTAAAACACAGACAATGGTTTAGACCATTCGCTCCATCTATGTTAAGAGAGGAAGTAAAAAATTGGTTTACACATGATGTTGGTAGTCCGTATATGAGTATAGCGTTACCTTTTATAAAAGGAATGGAGAAAAAGGTGCCAGCTGTTTGTCACTTTGATAATACTGCTAGATTACAAACTGTTAAAAAAAGTAGTAATAAATGGTATTATAACTTTATTAAAAAATTTGGAGAAAAAACAGGTATTCCTATTGTGTTAAATACAAGTTTTAATGACAGAGAGCCTATCGTAGAAACACCAGAACATGCCATAGATTGTTTTTTAAGAACAAATATTGATTATTTGTATTTCACTGATTATGGTTTATTAGTAAAAAAAAAATAAATAATACTTGTTATTAAATAAAAAAATCAGTATATTAACTTTAGAGGACAATTATGAATAGAGAAGAACTTAAAAAATTAAAAAATAAATTTGAATCAAATAAACCTTTCCCTCATATAATTTTAAGTGATTGGTTTCCAAAGGATATATTAGATGACACACTTTTAAATGTATTAAAATTAAAAGATACATACAACTGGTATAAGTTGTGTACGAATACAGCTGATTTTTCACCATTTGGTGAAAAAGCTGTTCAACTAACAAATTATTTAATAGGAGATGAATGGTTGAATTTTTTGAAAGAGTTGACAGGTATTAAAGACCTTCGTGTAGATAAAAATTGGGTCGGTGCTGGTATTAATTTTGAGCCAAGAGGGTCTCATTTAGAACCACATACTGATTTTAATCATTCAGACAATGGTTGGAGGAGAATAAACCTTTTACTATTCTTATCAAAAAATTGGAAAGAAGAGTGGGGTGGTTATGGAGAGCTTGGACACATTCATGAAGGTAGTTTTGTAAAAGATGTTAGTTATAGTCCTGATTTTAACAAAGCGGTTATTTTTGAAACGTCTGACATTTCATATCATGGATTTGATTTAGTGAAATGCCCACAAGAGGAATCAAGAATTGTAATCACATGTTATTACTATTCAAATAATCAGGGCCCTCACACAAAAAACCAACCAAACACTAATTACATTGGTTGGGATAGAGAAAGAAAACAAGATGTTGAATATTTAAATAGAAAAGGAACAGGATGGATAAAAATAAAATAAAAAAAGAGTTTTTAGATTTAGGTAAACAACCCATAGCAAATGGATTTTTAAATAAAAATGAATTTAATAATGAATTTTTGTTCGAATTGAAAGCGGTGTATGATGAACAAACAAAATTAGTTTCTTTAAAAGAGTTTGTCGCACCAGAATTGATGTTTAATGAAAATTATGCTTATCACGCTTCAATGTCGGAAACTATGAAAATTCACTTCAAAGAATTAGCTGATAAATTACAAGAGGAATTCGAGCCTGTCAATGTTTTAGAAATAGGTTCAAATGACGGTATTTTTATTAGACATTTTAATCCTGACACCACGATAGCTGTAGAGCCTTGTAAGAATTTTGCAGATATGACTAATGATATGGAATACAAAACTTATGATGAGTTTTGGACTAATAATTTGTCTAAATTAATAAAACAAAATCATGGAACTATGGATTTAATATACGCTGCCAATTGTATATGTCATATTCATGATTTAGATGATACGTTTACAGCTGTTAAGAATCTCTTATCTGAAGATGGTATTTTTGTATTTGAAGACCCATCATTAATAAGAATGATGGAAAGAGGCTCATACGACCAATTATATGATGAACATGCTCATATCTTTTCTGTAACAGCACTACAGAATATTTTAAAAAGAAATGAATTAGAAATTTTTAGAGTTGAAAATTTAAGTGTTCATGGTGGTTCTAATAGAATTTATGTTAAATCAATTCATAACAGGTATCAAGATATAGAATCATCTGTAGAGGATAATTTGTTGAGAGAGAATGAATTTGGACTAAATGATTTTAAAACATATCAGATTTTTTCAGACAGAGTTCAAAAATCAAGAGATGATTTAGTTTCAATGTTAAAGACATTGAAAAATGAAGGAAAGAAAGTTATTGCTTATGGGGCAGCCTCCAAAGTAACTACGGTATTTAACTATTGTGGTATTGATGAATCATTGGTAGAGTACATAACCGATACCACACCAAGTAAGATAGGTAAGTATCAACCAGGAACTCACATACCAATAATATCACCTGAAGAGGGATTTAATGAATCAGTTGATGTTGCCTATTTAGGGGCTTGGAACTTTAAAGCTGAAATAATGAATAAAGAAACAGACTACTTGTCGAGGGGTGGTAAGTTTATTACTCACGTCCCACAAGTGATGATGTTTTCATAGGGGGGTTTATTTTGAATTTTCATGAGGATGATAGAGCACAAAGGTTATTTGATATATTCCCAAAAGTAAATGGACAGATAAACGTTTCGTATGTCAATTCTACAGAACACATTGTAGCTTGGCATAAACACAATATACAATACGATTATTGGTGCTGTGTAAAAGGCTCTTTTAAAGTTGGTATGGCTATGCCTAAAGAAGATGGAACACATGAGGTAAAATGGGAGTATTTATCAGATAAAAATCCAAGAGTCATTGAAATGGTTCCTGGCGTTTATCATGGATATAAGGCTTTACAACCAAACTCAATATTACTTTATTATCTCACAGAGAAATGGACACCCAATGATGAAGAAAAAGTTCCACCTGGTTATTTTAATGAATTATGGGAGACTGAAAACAAATGATTACACTTGATGATGTAAAACTTTTTAATTTAAGAAACTTTATTGAACCTGATGGTAATTTAGTTCCAATAGAGTCAAAACACGATATACCCTTTGACATAAAACGAATTTTTTATGTTCATAATGTTAAAAACCAAGATGATAGAGGAAAACACTCACATCATAAAACAAAACAAGTTTTGATTTGTTTACATGGTGAAGTTAAAGTTGTTTGTGATGATGGTAAAAATAGAAAAAGTTATATATTATCACAACCAACTCAAGCACTTTACATTCCTGAAATGATATGGGATGAACAAACTTATAAATCAAAAGACTCTGTTTTGTTAGTATTAACTAATACTCACTATGATATTAATGATTACATCGAAGATTATGAAAAATTTTTACTGATGAAGGAAGACGAATGAAAGTTTTAAACAAACCGTTCCCACACATTTCAATAGATAACTTTATACCATCAGAAGCTATAGTTAGGGCAGCTGCTGAAAGTTTTGAACTTATGAATAACGACAATTGGGTTAAATATGGTGGGGGTGATGCTGGTCAAGTTCAATATTGTTCAAAGCTGGGTAGACAAAATGTTCCACCTGCAGCTTTACTTGTGTTGGATTATATATCTACACATTTCGACCCTAATAAGGTTTTTGGGATTACTAATAATGCTTTTCCAGATACATCACATTTTGGTGGTGGTATGATGTTAACACCTAACTCAGATGGTGAAGGTGGACATCTTGGAATGCATGTTGACGCGGATGTTCACGGAAAAAACACAAATTGGAAACGAGAATATAGTGCGGTGTTATGTATATCTGAAGAGTATGATTCATCATTTGACTTGTTATTACATGATGGTAATATACACACAAGAGTTCCATATAAGTTTAATAGATTAAATGTATTCAAATGTTCAGAAAACTCTTGGCACGGACTACCTGAAATAACGAAGGGTATGAATAGAAAAACTTTAGGTGTTATGTATTGGTCTATCATGACAGAAGATGATAAGGAGACCGTTAGAGTTAAAGCAAAATTTAATAATGACTTGGAGTTTAAATGAAAAGAATACTAATATCAGGTGGTAATGGTGAGTTCG
>MDSY01096066.1_pt1 | contig 11384 bp, 9 predicted proteins | sample 811131 | NCBI WGS metagenome assembly MDSY01 (sample SAMN05326643, study PRJNA326480) | marine metagenome | isolation source: seawater | place: Atlantic Ocean: South West | collected 2010
TGGATAGTTTCTTGGAATTGTTACCATTGCTACCAAATAATTATCAATTAATCCCTTAAAGAAATATATAAATAAAATTAAAAGATGAAGCCCAGAAAAAGAACTAAAAAATATAGAAAAGTTATATATTTTTTTATTAATAAAATCTGAACTCAAAAAAATAGGAATCAAAAAGATAACTGTTCCAAGATTTATTAGAGTGCTTATTGAAAAAAATAGTCCTGAAAGGATTAAATTTCTTTTTGTTTTATCTGTAGTTAACATCAGTAAAGAAAGTGATATAAAGAACAAAGAATAAAACTCACTAAAGCCAGGATGAAACCAGTCTTTACTCATGAAAGATATAAATAAAATAGATCCTATAATGGCTTTTAACTCAATATTATTTTTTCGTTTTAAAAGAAGATATAAATTTAATGTGCAAAGCAATAAAACTAAATCGTTAATTACTTTAACTATTAAGAGGTTTCCATTTGCTATCTTTCCAACTAAATAATAAATAAAAAATAAAAAAGGAGGTTTATTTTCATAATGAATTTCATAAGGAAGGTATCCATTTTTTATATCAAGTGATGTAACAAGGTAAGAATTTATATCCCAGTCTAAAGTCTCATAATTATGTGTAGAAAATTGTGTGATAATAATTAAAATTGCAAAGATTAAAAAAGCACCGCTAGAAATAAAGGGTTTATAAAATATATCTGGTAAATCTAATAAACTTTTACTTTCGTTTTTTTTGATAGTGTAAATGAACAATGTAAAAAATATAATTATGGTATAAGTAAAAAAATTAGCCGAATAACTAAAATTATATAATATAAAAAATACAAAAAATAAATTGTAAATTAGGACTTCTGAATATTTCAATATTCTAGAAAACACAAACAAAAAGAAAAATAATACAAATGAAAAATAGTTTAAAACTTTAGAGTTGGTACCCACTATTAAAAACTTGGTTGTTTCATTTTCAGAAAAGCTAATGGCTTTATTTAAACATAAAAGATTATTAACTTCTGGAAATACATAAATGTCAGAGATACTAATTTCTGTATTTTTGTGTTGATTTAAGTAAGCAGGGTTTACAAATTCTTTACAAGATGAAGTGTTTGGATTATCAATATTTACTGGGTTAATTAAGTTTACAAAACTAAAAATAGTTATGAACCCTAGAGCCAACATAAACAATATTTTTATTATTTTTGTTTGGTCTTTAATGTTCATAAATGTATTTTACATAATATAAATTAAAAATTTAAAAGAGTCTGCATATCTTAAAAAAAATACATTTTTATTTTTGATAAGATGCTTTATGTTTTTAAAGAAGTTTGTGTAAAAAATTATAAAACTATAAAATACATATAGCCATTATGAACAAAACACATACTTTGTTAGCCAAATTAATTCATTGGACATTTATTCCTCTCTATGCCTATGGAATATTTAAACAAGTAGATGACCTTAGTCAACTTGAAGATGCTTCACTCCTTAATTTTGAGATTCTATTTGCAACAGTATTTTTAATTATTGTTTTATTGAGGTATTTTTATATGAAAGATACTCCAGTTCTATTAGGTGCTCATAACGATGTACACAAAGGTCATCTATTTATAGCAAAGATTGTTCATAGGTTGGTATATTTCAGTTTGATAATGCTCCCTACTACTGGCCTCTTAATTGCTGGCCTTATATCAATAAACACTGGGGGTGTGGAAATAGCTATTGTAATACATGAGTTTTCAGCATTTCTTAGTTATGTTGTGATTGCTCTTCATGTGGGAGCTACTCTTTATTCAAGGTATAAAAGTGAGGGCTTGTGGAATGCTATGGTTCCCATTTGGAAAGAAACTGGAAAAAATAAATCAGACCTTGTTAAGAATCTAGAAATTATCGAAAACAAAATATATGAAAAAGTGGAAGATACGTTCAGTAAAAGCTAATACTTGTTAAATTTACAAGGTCTTTTCAAAATAATAATTATTCATTTAGTTCAAAGTTCTTTGTATTAAAATTAATAATTATGAAAAATATTCCTTTAGTTTCATTCAATGAAGAGTTGAAAATAATGGAAAATAAGTTTTACCAAATATTTAAAAAACAACTTAAAGAGGGTGATTTTATTGGAGGCTCGTCAGTTAATATATTTGAAGAAAAAATACAAAATTATTTTTCATCAAAATATGCAATAAGTGTAGCAAATGGTACTGATGCTTTAGTAATAGCTCTTGAAAGTATTAAATTAAAATATAACATTAATGATGGAAAAATAATTGTCCCTTCCTTTTCTTTTTTTGCTACTTCTGAAGCCATTGTAAAATCTGGATTTGAACCAATCTTTGTAGATGTCGAAAGGGAAACTGGAAATATAAAAATCGATTCAATTGATTTAAATAAAGTCAAAAAAGCTGTTGGAATACTTCCAGTTCATTTATTTGGCAAACCATCAAATATTGAAGCGTTAAATAATTTTAAAATAAAAAATAATCTGTTCATGGTAGAAGATGTTGCTCAAGCATTTGGTTCTATATATAATGAAAGACACCTTGGCACATTTGGTGATGCTGGGTGTTTTTCTTTTTTTCCTACAAAAATTTTAGGTGGTTACGGAGATGGAGGAATGATACTTACTGATGATAAAAATATTGCAGATTATTCTAATATTCTAAAAAATCATGGTTCAAGAATGAAATATGATCATGAAGTATTTGGATATAATTCAAGACTTGATTCATTGCAAGCAGGTTTATTAACAGAAAAATTAAAACATATTGATAAATTTATTAAAAGTAGAGTAGAAGTTGGAAAACTATATATTGATCTTTTAAAAGATAATGAAAATATAGAGTTAATGAATTATGAAAATTCAGTTTTTAATTACTTTACAATATTAGTTCCGAAAGAAAGAAATAACTTAATGAAGTATCTTAAGAAAAATAATGTAAGTTCAGCAATTTATTATCCAAAAATACTACCTATGCTAAAAGCACATAGTAATCTTGGATATAAAATTACCGACTTCCCAAACGCTACTTATTTATCTAAAACAGCACTTTCATTACCAATATGGTCTTTAATGGATAAGAAAATTGTTATTAAAGTTGCAAATATAATAAATGGCTTTTTTAAGTAATTAATATTTAATAAAATAGAAAAATGGAAAAATTAAAAATCCTTCTTATCGGCTTAGGTAATATGGGTAAAATACACAAGAGAATTCTTGAAAATAACTTTCAAGTTGAAATTGTTGGAATTGTTGAAAAAGACAAGACAAAGCATAAAGAAGTTTCTAAATATAAATTTTATAAAGATATTTCCGAAATAAATTTTGAAGAATTAATTATTGATGGCGCTGTAGTCTCAACTAATACAGATAGTCACTATAAAATAGCTAAATTGTTAATCGAAAAAAATATACCTGTATTTGTCGAGAAGCCATTAACGACTTCTAAAAAAGAATTTAATAAAATAACAAAATTGGCAAAAGAAAATTCAAGTGTTTTAAGGTGTGGCCTGATTGAAATTTATAATCCTATATTTAAATATTTAAAAAATTTAAATATAAAAAATATTTACAATATTCATATTTTTAGAGAATCTCAAAAGATGAAAGAAAGAAAATTAGATAATATTTTGTTTGATTTAACACTTCATGATTTCTCTGTTTTAGTTCATTTATTTGGAAAAAAAGATATAGAAATAATTTCAATAAATAGTAGGTCCGATATAAAAAAAATAGAATGTATTGATGTAAGTATAAAAATAAACAACATACCAATTCTAATTTCTACATCTAGGGAATCTCAAAATAAAATAAGAAATTGGAAAATCTTAGCAAAAAATAAGCAATACGATGTTGACTTAATTAATAAAAATATAGAAATATTTTCTTCTGGATCTGCGTCTCTTGAAGGAGACCAATTAGTGAAAAACAGATCTTCAAAATCAAACGTTTCTTTTATAAATTCAGAAGAAACTGGTAAATTACAGATGGAAAGTTTCATAAATAATATTAATTCAAAAAAATTAGATATGAATCACTTTAATTTAGTTGTTGATACACACGAATTTATTTTTAATTTGATGAAAAAAGTTAATGGATAAAATTTTAATATTTACGTATGACTTTCCTCACAAGAAAACAAACCTAGGGCTTGATGTAATACATAAATTCTTTAATGGAGATGTTCATGTTATAGCAAGTCCCAAGAAAAAGCTAAATTTCTATAAATCAAAGATAAGAGTTTCAACTAATGAAGAAGGGCTTTTAGCTCCTGAGATAATATCTAAAGCTAATAATTGGAATTTTGTTAGATTTGATCATGACAGTGAAGATGCAATAGATTATATAAAAAAAAATAATATAGAACTAGGAATAATTTTAGGCGCAAGAATTCTTAAAGAACCTTTAATTAATACATTTAAAATAGGAATAATTAATTTTCATCCAGGCTTGCTACCTTACAATAAAGGTTTGGATAATTTAAAATGGGCGATAAATTTACGAATTCCTCAAGGTGTAACGTCACATTTTATTGATAAAAAAATAGACGAAGGAAGGGGGATTTATCAAGATACAATACAAGTAAATCACGGTGACAACTTGCAAGATTTAGATGCAAAACTACTTAATTTACAAATGAACCATTTATTAAGAATGATTGAAACCAATTTTCAATTTAGAGAAATTAAAAATTTAACTTCTGACAATAAAAGTTTTAAATCAATGCCTTGGGATATAGAAAAAAATCTAATAAACGATTTTGAACAATATAAAAAAAACTATAAAGATATTCTTAGCAATTTTAAAACTGAATTACTATTTTGATTACTCTTAATAATAAATAAAAATTAGAAGAACAAATGATAAATTACAATGAACAAGAGTCTGTTACCATTCTTGCTCCCGCATACAATGAAGAAAAAAATATAACACTCTTACTTAACGAATTAAAAGAAAATATTCCAATTCATTGGAAAGTATTAATAGTTAATGATGGCTCTAAAGATTCAACAGAATATGAATTATTAAAACTTAAAGAACGATATAAAAATTTTGACTTTATCAGCCACAAAAGAAATTTAGGTATTGGTAAAGCTTTTGAAACTGGATTCAATAACATTGATACTGAATATGTAATAACAATAGATGCCGATATGAGCCATGGGATAGAAATGATTAATATCTTATATCTAAATAGAAATAAATCCGATGTTGTTTTAGCGAGCATCTTTGACAAGAGTAGTAACGTAGAAAAAGCTTCAAAAATTCGCCTTTTTATTTCAAAAATTGGAAACATTTTTCTTTCACTTATCTTCGGTTTTGAAATAAAAGAAATAGCTGGAGGACCTAGAATATATAAATCAAAATATGTGAAAAATATTAAAATTTATAATACTGGTTTTGAAAGTCAAATAGAGATTTTACTATACGCAAAAAAAATGGGTGCTAAATTCAGTGAAGTACCTATAGTGCTTACAAAAAGAGCATATGGGAAGTCAAAAATGAATTACCAAAAAATGTTGATTGGAATTCTAAGGGTTTACTTTAAATATTTGAGAAATCGTTAACTTTTGTAATTATTTTATTAATAACTTCGTCTTCTCCATAGATATTTTTATTTGTAGTAATTTTTATTTTTTCATTTAATATCTTTTTTGATAAATCTAATAATTTTTTGTTATCTTCAGCAAGAAAATTAAATTTGTTTAACAATTCTGGCCTTTCGGAATATTTTCGAGGAATTATTAATCTTTTTTTAAGAATCATACATTCTTCTTGTAAGCCACCAGAGTCAGAGATTACAAATTTTGACCCATTTATAGATTCCAAAAATATTTTATAAGTTTGTGGTTCCACAATTTTCACATTTTTGTACTCTAAAATACTTTCATTTTTAAGATATTTTTTAATTCGCGGATGATAGGGAAATATTATTTTTTCACCTAAGCTATTTAAAGTGCTTAGAATTGAGTTAAATCTAGCAAAATCATCTGTATTTTCTGGCCTATGAATTGTTAATAATATATGCTCACCATTTTTTTTTCTTATCTCATTTTCTTTAAGAATAAATGGCTTAATTGCTGAATAAACTGTACTACCACTTACAAATATTTTTCTTTTATTTATTCCTTCTTTTATTAAATTATCGCGATTTGTCACATGATTGCAAAAATTTAAATCAGCCAGGTGTGAGGTTATAACCCTGTTATATTCTTCAATTTGATTAATGTCAAATGTTCTAAGTCCAGATTCTAAATAGAAAACAGGAATATTGTTTGATTTTGCTGCAGTAGCCCCATACAATACTGAATTTGTATCGCCTTGAATGAAAACATATTTAGGTTTTATAGATTTAATTTTTTTTGATATTTCATTTGTTATTAAGTTTGGTATTAAATCTTTTTTTTTAAAGAAATTATTATCTAAAGTAATTATTTCTTTGTTTTTAAATAAACTAAAAAAATTTTTTGACATTTTATTATCGAAATGTTGACCAGTAAAAAGAATGTCCGCATCAAGTTTATTTACTAACGGGTATGTTTTTATTATTTCAGGCCTTGTCCCTATTATGAACAAGCCTTTTTTTTGTTTTATCATATTTTAAGTATTATCTTCATGTTGAACATACTCTTTAACACATTCGTATGAGTTAATTTTAACGATACATTTATCAAAGTTAAAAATAACATTTTCTTTATTAATTAAAACTTGCATTGATAATAAAATATTAACAGTAAGGAATAAGGGTAGGATTAAATTCCTTAATTTATTGTTATTTTTAATAAAGAAAAGGAAAGTTAAAACACCTACTGAAAATATAAATAAAATCATATTGTTCAAGAATAAAATTACTGATATTGAAATAATATAATTTATAAATTTATTTCCATTCTCACTAGTTAGCAGGAGATAAATAGATACAAGCAAATAAAAAAGAATAAAATGAATAGAGTATCTTGGCCATTTTGTAGTATTAATAATCAAAAACCATAAATAAAAAGGGAGAGGAGAAATTAGAAAAACAGTAAATATATTCTTCTCCCTATCATTATTAATAGTTAAAATTTTATAAATTAATGTAAACATAATCAACAAAGGGAATAAGATTAGCCTCAAATAAATAGATATATTCCAGTTTTTGTCTAAAAAATAATTAATATTTCGAACAAAAATATTTTCTATTGATGAAGATCTTGCCAGGCTTAAATTATTCTCAAAATATGTTTTGTAAAATGCATCAAAAAATTGCCAAATATTACCTTTGTGATAATAATTTTCATGACGCAATTTTGTATTACCCTCAAATAAAATGTTATAAAAAGAACGATCGTTATACATGCTTAAATGAATAAAAAGCCATATTCCAAAAACTGATAAAAAAGGGATTGCTACTTCACGAAAACTTATTTTATTCATAAACATGTAAATTAAAAGAGGAACCAAGATTAATATATTTAATATTTTTCCAAAAAAGATACAAAGTGAAATTAATAATGTTGAGAAAGATGGATTTTTATCTAATAAAAGTATCGAGTAAAACAAAATTAATGTTGTTATTGTTTCGCCGAGAGAATAGAGTGAGTTCTCCCACTCAATAAATATGACTAATACAAAATTTGTATAAATTAAAAAATTATATTTATTTAAATTATAGAATTTGGTTATTTTTGAGACAAAAAAATAATTTATAACAAGCAAAATAAGAAAATTTATAAATCTGGCAAAATATAAATTTTTTGTGAAATGCCAAATAATTACACTCCCTATTGTAGAAATCGGTCCATTTGTAATTTTTGAACTATAGTGCCCTGATATTTCCAAACCTATATAACTATCAAAATCAAAAAGTAAGCCATAATTTCCAGCAATAGTTATTATTTCATCTGAAAAAGGTTTTAATTTGTAAGCTGTTAAAAGTGCATAAGAAATTAATAATCCATATTGAATGGTAAGAAATATTTTCTCTCTCTTTGCTATCATTTTTATTTATTAAGTAACTTCATATTTTGAAATTTATAAAAAACCTCTTAAGGTTGATTCTATTTATATCAATTATAATATTATTTGGACATGATAAAGTATTCAAAAATTTTACATAAAGAATTTAATAAAATAACAAGTGCTCTTTTCTTTTTAAGTGTCTTTTTAATGTTTTATAAAGGAACCCAAACTCCATTTACTTTTGATGAAGCACAGACTTATTTAGAATATGTTCTTCACAAAGATTTTATTAAATTTGCAATAGCCAACAACCATCCTTTTAATACTCTATTAATGATAGTGTTTTCTTATATAGGGTCGTCACCGTTTATATTAAGACTTCCAAATTTAATTTTTGGATTAGGATATTTATCATTTTCATACAACCTGTCAAAAAAAACTAGAAACCCAATAATTTCATATTTGATTTTTGGTTTCTCTCCTTATGCTTTTGAGTTTTTAACACTAGCTAGAGGATACGGACTAGCTTACGTATTAATATTTCTTGGTATTGCATATTACTATTATTTTGATTGGAATAAATATTCAATCATCGTATCATCAATTTTTTTCATACTTGCAAATATCTCAATATTCCCAACAGCAGTATTTACATTTAGTTTCTTTCTAATATCAATGTTTCAAGAGCTAAAAAATAAAAATTATATTAATTATTTTAGTTCTGGAATTATATGTGGAGCGGTTGCATATAAAGTTACAGCTTTCATGTTCCTCATTACTGAAACTTATGCAAGCGGAATTTCTTACTTATATGGCTTAAAGAATTATAACTTAGAGTATTTTATTAAAACTATTTTTGGTTTTGGACCTTTATTTAATCCTTATAACGACCTGTACGGAGGCATAACTTTGATTGTGCTTCTCTTTATTGTCTTAAATCATTTTTTATTTTCTAAGGATTTAGGAGTTGAAAAAAATATTCTATATATATTTTTACTAACTACAGCAATTATCTACATTGTCCCAATACTTCTTGAAGTAAAGTTACCTGAGCATAGAATTTTAATACCATTTTTACCTCCACTTTTATTCGTTGTTGTAGCAAGTATTAATGGTTTTTTTAATAGAAAAAAGAATAGATTAAGACAACTATTGCAATTCTTACTTCCTTTAATTTTGTCTTTTAACTTTCTGATGGCATATAGGTTTGACGATACATTTGACTGGGGTATAAATAGAGTTGATCCTAGTGAGCCTGCAGAATATTTAATTGATCAAGATACAAATAAATGTTTTTATCCTCATACGGAAAACCCTGCTAATGAATATTACATAGAGGAAGCCAAAAAAAATAACTTAATTTATTGTGATGATGAAACAGGTGTTGTTTTTAATAAATAAAATTAAATCGCCTACCTAGAAGACATCATGTAATTAAGGTAATTTAACTTATAATGGTATATAGAACATTTTGGAGAAAATATGGAAAATAATTTGATCTCAGTAATTCTCCCCTGTCTAAATGAAGAAAAAACTATATTGTATTGTATTGAAAAAGCAAATATTGGAATTGCAAAATCTGGACTAAATGGAGAAATAATTGTTTCAGACAATGGCTCAACAGATAAATCCATAGAAATTGCTAAAAGAGCTGGAGCAAAAATCGTTAATGTTGCTGAAAAAGGATATGGTTCAGCACTTAGGGGTGGGATCAATGCTGCTTCTGGAGGTTATATTATTATGGGTGACTCAGATTCAACTTACAATTTTGAAGATATACCTTTATTCATAAATAAATTAAATAAAGAATATGATTTAGTAGTTGGAAATAGATTTCTTGGTGGTGTAGAGAAAGGTGCTATGCCTGTCTTAAATAAAATCATAGGAAATCCTATTTTAAGTTTTATTGCCAAGAGATTATTCAATTCAGACATTAATGATTTTCATTGTGGTTTAAGAGGTTTCACTAAGTCTGCATATGAAAAAATGGATCTAAAATCTACGGGAATGGAATTTGCAACCGAAATGATTGCAAAATCTTCATTAGTGAATTTAAAAATAACCGAAGTACCAACAACATTAAATATCTCAATTTACCCAAGAAAACCTCACCTTAAACCATTTAGAGATGGCTTAAGACATTTATATTTAATGATGACATATAGCTTTTTAAAATTGTTTAATAAAAGTTTTAATTTAATACTCTCATTATTTCTACCACTTTATGTTGCATCATTATTATTCACACCTTTTACATTTGCTAACATACAATTTTCCTTGGGAGCAGTTAATGTTTTTGAAAATGCAGTTTTAGTAACATTAATATTAAAAAGCATGCTAAAAATAACTGGTGAGCTTTTTCCGGAATATATAGATAAAACTCAAATTAGCAATTCATACAACAATTTTGGAATATTGTATTTAATAATGGGAACTATTTTATATTTTGTTGATATTTTATATTGGAGCAGTAATAGCTTTGGTTTTATAAATCAAGAATTTAATCTGAAAATTATATCGATAGCATCTCTTTTATTTACTTATGGCATATTTGAAACATTTCGTCTTTTTCTTGAGCTTTCTCTAAAGTATTTTAAAAAAGAGAACTAGGGTTATTTTTTAATTATTTATTTTTCCATATAAAATCATCGTAGGTCCATTACCTTCAAAAACTTTGATAACTTTATAGTTCAATGGAGCTACATAATCTTTTTCGAAGTTAAAGATATTTCTATTTATTAATTTTCTATAGTTTAAATAATAAAAATGGGTATTTTTATGATTTGCTTGAAATAAAATATTTTTTTGTGGAAGAGTTCTAGTTGCTAAAGAATCCCAGTAATCATTTATTAAATAATAGTCAAAGTTTTTCTTGAAATCGTGATCATATGTTATTTTTGCGTATTGTTGCACTGGTGATTCTCCTGTACAAAATTCATTAACTCCAAATTCAATTAAATTACTATCAACAATATTTTCTTTTATCCATAATTCTGCTTCAACCCTAGAGTCAACCTTAAAATCATCTACTAAGGTGTTAGAAAATGTACCTATTTGAAAAAATAATATTAAAATTACTAACAAATATGTATAATTTTTTTTCTGTGTATATAAATTCTTATTAATCCCGATTGACAAAAGCAATAAAGAAAATGGAATCAAAAAATTTATATTTCTATTAACTAAAACCCCAAAACTTCCCAAAAATACACATATTAACGTTGGAACAATAAGTAATAAATATATTAAAAAATATTCTCTTTTATTAATCAACTTATGTATTGCAATAATAATAAATGGGAGTGAAAAAAATGAAAAAGGAACTAAGAAGAGGAATATAAAATAATAATTAAACCCTTGGAAACTTAAAGTAGATGGACCATAAGTTGAAAGATTCGCATTGTAATCATATATAAATTTTTCAAAATTTAAAAATATACTGAAA
>MDSY01027807.1_pt1 | contig 11382 bp, 8 predicted proteins | sample 811131 | NCBI WGS metagenome assembly MDSY01 (sample SAMN05326643, study PRJNA326480) | marine metagenome | isolation source: seawater | place: Atlantic Ocean: South West | collected 2010
AGGATATACACTGGGCAGTAGCATCAAAAATACCACCTAGGAGAGGATTGAAATCGAGTGCAGCAATTTCTATTGCGGCAGTGAAAGCGCTATGCGAGGCAACGGGAACAGATCTCTCAGATTCTGAAATAGTCACCATATCATCTCAATCTCAAATTAATGCAGGAGTTTCAATCACTGGTTCAATTGATGATTCGTGGGCATGCTTGACAAAAGGCTGGAAATTAATCGATGCTAACGCTGAAACAATCGATAGTAGCGTAGTTATGGAAGGTCCTGGATTAAATCCAGATGATTGGATTGTGCTATTAGCATGCAGAGATGAGCGCCCTAAAATACCAGAACTGGAAGATTTTATTCCATTTTATCAAGAATTTGAAAAAGCGCTTATTGCTTTACAACAAGGTGAGATTTTGAATTGCTTAACAATTAATGGAAGAGCTGTTTGTGGAGTTCTCAATGACCTTCAAGGGCGTAAATTTGCCAATGATGCATTCTTAGCAGGAGCAAGATCCGCAGGAATGACTGGTTCCGGACCTGCGATAGTAATAATCATCCCAAGTTTAGTTAGATCTTCAGCAGACAGAATAATTTCCAACTTTTCTAAATTCCTCAAGGATGATTTAATTGTCGAAACTAGATTTTTATCGCAAGATAATGACGAAACTGACTCCGAGTGAAATAACGCACATTCTTCAAGTGATGGCTCTAGGAGAGATTGATACAGATGCAAATGAGCCTCGGTGAAGCGTTGAGACTTTCCTTATTTGGAACCAGTCATGGTCCAAGGGTTGGAGCAATTCTTGAAGGCGTACCTGCTGGAATAAGTATCGATTACAATAATCTCGAATCACTAATGAACGAGCGAAGACCAGGCGGAAGATATGCCAGCAAGAGAAGAGAACCTGATCACGTTGAATTTTTATCGGGTATTGATAATGGTATTACTACTGGGGAAAAAATTGAGATTTCAATAAAAAATAAAGATGTTAGGACCAAAGATTATTCTTTTTTGCCAGACCATCCACGACCCGGACACCAAGATATGGTGATGATGAAAAAGACTGATGGAGAGGCAGATCTTAGAGGGGGTGGAATGTCTAGTGCGAGACTAACTGCGCCAATAGTCGCTGCCTCAGCAATAATCACTCCACTAATTCAGCAACTTGGAATAAACGTCAACGCTCATGTTTGTGCGATTGGAATAGTGGATTCTAAACCGATTGCTGAATGTGAACCTAAATGGGCCACTGATGAATGTAAAGAGATCAGGTGTCAAGACAAAAAAGCCGCATTAGAAATGATAAAAATCGTTGAGCAGCATCGAATGAATCTAGATTCAGTTGGCAGTAAAGTAGAATTAAAAATTTCTGGAATGCCAATGGGAATTGGAGAACCTTGGTTTGACGGACTTGAACCATACTTAGCAAGAGCAATGATGTCTATACCTGCTGCTCGAGGAGTAGAATTCGGCCGTGGTTTTTCTGTAGTACAGATGAAAGGTAGCGACCATAATGACTCTTGGGGCGGCAATAAAAGCAATCCACAGTTAATTGGCAACAAGCCTGACGGGGCTTTAGCAGGACTGTCAACTGGCTCTAATTTGTATCTTAAAGTGGCATTTAAACCACCGTCTAGCATAGCAAAGGAGCAACTTACTTTGAATGTTAAAACAAACAAAATGGAACCACTACAGGTCAAAGGCAGGCATGACCCAGTATTAGCGCCTAGAGCTGTTGCTGTTGTCGAAGCTATGGCTAAATTGGTTATTTGTGATTTAGCTCTAAGAGGTGAGTTCATTGATGGATGATGTAACTGTTCACAAGTTTGGTGGTTCATGCCTAAGAGATTCTTCAGATCTAAATCTTATTTCTTCAATAATTGAAGCGCAGAAAGGTAATGCTGTTATTGTGGTTTCTGCCTTATGGGGTGCAACTGACCGTTTAATTAGAGCTGCAAATGAACCGCGTTATGCTACTAAATTAATTTCTGATTTGAAAAAACAACATATTCGCTTCTCAAACGACATTGAGGACTCTATATTCTCGACAAAATTCTTGAATGTGTTACAAGGTATCGACAAATCTCTATTGAAATTATCCAAGACCCCAGAAAGTATAGTTGATATTAACACATTATTAGCCGCAGGAGAACGACTCTCTGCTTTAGTAGTGGCTAATGAACTACGTAAACATGGCCTTGAGGCACACCCAGTAGGGTCTGAAGATATCGGAATATGTCTTAATGGCATAAACTCGGCAAGTAATGTAGATATCGAGAAATCTGTAAAAACCTTGGATTATTCTGCCTTTACGGGCATCCCTGTGGTAACAGGTTGGTTTGGTGAAGGAATAGATGGTCGACTAGCATTACTTAGTAGAGGTGGAAGCGACCATTCTGCTGCTGCAATTGCTCGAATATTGGATGCGAAGAAATTAATTCTCTGGAAAGATGTTGATGGTATACTTTCAATCAACCCAAGATGGGGAGTTGATACTAATTCTATACCATATCTTGGATATGATGAAGCCAGAGAATTATCTAGGCTAGATGCACCAGTAATCCACCACACAACAATGATTCCTTTGAAGGAAGTTGGTATTCCAATAGAAATTAGGAATCTAAACTCGCCAATCAATACTAATGCCCCCACAATAATTGGTCCAAATATAAGTCAGTCTGGTGAAATAAAAGCCATTGGTTGTATGAGAAGTATCTCTTGTATTACTGCTCAATCAGGTGATATTGAAGACCAAAGTAAGAAACTTGGTCAAGTATTGATAGAGTTAGATAATAAAAATATTACTTGTTGGTCAATAAAATCAAATCCTTCAAGTGTAGATATTGTGGTATCTCAGCAACAATCCGCATTGGCTCATAAAATTATTAGTAAATCGCTACCTGTATCAAATACTACCAATCATTCTTGTTTAATTTCTTTCATCGGGACTGACGACAAAAATCTAGTCAACAAGAAAATCGATTATGTGACACAATCTAGTGCAGAGATATCATACCTTAACTGCACAGAACTCTCAGTACAATATTTAGCAAATACTGTAGACATAAAAAAGCTGATGAAAGACCTGTCTCAAGTTGTCATTGACAATGAGCTTGTCTAACTTCACTCAGCTCGCTTTTCTCTAAACTTTTGCAAGTGATTTGGTAGATTTAGTGCAAATAATCCGCCTACCACACAGAATACGAAAAATGTTCCTAGAGCAACCCCGTAAACCGATATTAACTCTACCGACTCTTCCAATCTAGTTGCTGTATCTGAAGAGAATATTCCGACAATTAATGGTAAAAGGGTATTTGCAGAGAGTACAATAATTGCTAAGACTGCAGCTGAAATCGGATTGATAATTAGTGAGCGGTGATATTTCCCAACAATCTTTTTTGGGTTCATGACATATACTTCATTGGTTCTAATGCTGGTATCTAACATTGAATACCTGATGACACCATTTGCCAACTCGAAGTACATTACTAGTAAGACAGCATAACTAACTACCAATATATTGAGCAAACCTGGGCTGTCTTGAAGATCAAATGGATCGCTAGCTAGAGATACCTTTGATGCTGCAAATCTCATTATTGCTAATATGAAAAATAAATTGCTGAGCAAGGTATACCTTGCATCTCTCTGCATTGTGCCCCAAAATCCTGCACCCGCAGCAATAACAATAATCACAATTTGCATTATGAACGAAATTCCCAAGCTTCCAGTAATCATGTACCACAATGTACCTTCTGGAGGAGATACCATGTAGGTAAGTAGAGATAGAGCAACTAAAACGCCATATACCGCTAATTGAAGGTTTTGTACCATTCTATCTGGTGGTAGAAATTTAGTCTTTGGAATAAGTGGACCTCCAAGTAAACTCTCAATGAAGGTAGGCATTTCTACAGTTGGAATCGCATCTTTGGGAATCTCAGAGCCGAGACTTGCCTGCCCTGCAAGTTTTTTCCTTGATGGAGCTGAAGACCTTACAGTCTTACCGTCATACAATATTTTGGTATCTCCAGATGGTTTGTTCATAGTCATAATCTCACCTCAGAATCCTCTTGCTCCTGCTAAAGCGGTAGATAAGAGCATATCTGGCTCCCAATCCATAATATTGACTCCAAGGCTTCTCAATTCACCAATTAGGACGTCTCTTTCTGTTTTAAGCACTTCATAACCCGTACGGTCAATTCGCTTTGCATCAAATTCAAATTCTAGGGAAGATGGTGTTAGGACTGTAACGTCGAAGTTTCTAGCTCTAAAGTCTCGAAGAGCGCTCACAATAGTTGGGTCATCTTCTAGGTTAGATAAGAAAATTATTGGACTGCCCTTGTTAATGTGAGGCAGAATTCTGTTTACTACTACTTGTAACGGAATATTTCCTCTTGCTACTGCTCCTGCTAATTTAGTTAAAATGACGTACAATTGCTTCTTCCCTGTGTCACGATCAACGCTGACAACTTCATCACCATAGACAATAACTCCAACAGAATCTCTTCTACTTAGGAAATACTTAGCTAATGATGCTGCTGCTCTAGTTGAATAAACCAGAGCATTTCTAGAGACTGGCCCTGTTTCTGCAACCGCTCTAGAATCTACAATTATGATTATATCTGAAACTGCATCTCTTTCTCTTTCGTTAACCATCAACTTACCAGACCTTGCATATGCTGACCAGTTTATTGCTCTAAAGGAATCACCTTCGAAATATTCTCTCAGAGAATAAAATTCCGAACCCGGACCAGGTTGTCGAATATTGACGGCTCCTGTGAAGATTTTGGGGACCCTTGACTTAACGAAGGTTTCTTTGAGGTCTTCCATCTTTGGAAACACAAGGAAATCATCGTAGACATGCATTTCTTTTTCCTTGTGGAATAAACCAAATGGGTCCTGAATTCTAACAGCAACCGGCCCGATGCTGTAGAATCCTCTTAGCGGACATTCAATAGTATATTCAATAAAAGTCTCTCTTCTTGGGCCCAATTCCATCAATATGTAGTTTGAGCCTTCTTTAATCCTCATTACTTCAGGAACCCTATCCCTAACTTCCAAGATTTTAGCTAAAGGTGAATCGTTTTGCATCCTTAATGTGACGCTTAATTCACCATCTTCAAATAATCTTGCGCTGGATAGTTTCCTCATCGCAATTACGCTTCCTAGTGCCATTCCTTCTTCTCCTGACCATTCATCTGAACGACGGCCTGAAGACGCAACGTCTGCATGGCCACCAAACAATGCTGCCCATGTTAGGAAGACAAAAATCACCACGGCAATTGTGACTAATTGCTCATTTCTAAGCGTCAAGCCTAGCAAATACATTGCTATGGCTAGACTTCCTAGCATTGCTGATTTTCGACTCCACATGATTAACACCTAAATGAATAATCAAACAGTTGGAACTGGTACTTCTCTTAGAATTGTTTGAATAACTTCTCCAGCTTCCAATCCTTTAATTTGGTGTTCTGGTTTGAGAATTATTCTGTGAGCAAGAGCAAGTTCTGCGATTGCTTTTACATCATCTGGTGTCACGAAATCTCTGCCTCTAAGGGCTGCTGCTGCTCTTGATGTTTTCAATAATGCTTGAGAACCACGAGGAGATGCGCCGACAAGTACTCTAGGATCTTCTCTAGTTCTTGCGACTACTTCGACCATGTACATTCTAAGCGCTGGATCGACATATACGTCTTCACAAGCTTGTTGCATAGCAATAACTCTTTGTGGGTCAGTAATGACATCGACATCTACTGCATCTTTTCCACGTGCAATACGTCGGGCAAGAATCTCGTCTTCATCTGCCCTGTCAGGGTATCCGACAGACATCTTGAACATAAAACGGTCAAGTTGTGCTTCTGGTAATGGATATGTTCCTTCTTGCTCAACAGGGTTTTGTGTAGCCATAACGATAAATGGTGCTGGAAGTTTGTGAGTAACAGTACCAATTGTAACTTGCTTTTCTTGCATAGCTTCAAGCAAAGCTGCTTGAGTCTTTGGTGGTGCACGGTTAATCTCGTCAGCTAGTAGTAGATTACAGAATAGCGGACCTGGCTTGAAAGTGAATTCTCCCTTTTTAGCATCGTAAATGTTAGTTCCAGTAATATCTGCTGGAAGCAAGTCAGGAGTGAATTGGACACGCTTGAAGTCACAACCCAATGCATCTGCAAAGGTATTGGTCATCAGTGTCTTAGCCAAACCTGGGTAATCCTCGAATAACAGGTTACCGTTTGAGAGAATGTTAACCAACACGTTATCGATAACGTGAGCTTTACCAATAATTACTTTCTGTACTTCGGCACTGATTGCTTGGGCAATCGCGCCAACGGCAGTAAGTCTCTCTCTAACTTCTGGGGTACTTTGGTGCTTCGGCTGGGCCGGAGCGGCTGGCGCTACTGGGGCTGCTGGTGCAGGTGCTGCTGGCATTGGTGGTGCCGCTGGCGCTGGTGCTGCCGGCATTGGTGGTGCTGGCATAGGCGCTGCTGGTGCAGGCTGCGGTGGCATCCCTGGCTGCGCTCGCGCGGGCTGGGGTGGGGGGGCTGGTTGCATGTCTATTTCCTCCTAATTTCAATTACCCCAACGACGTATTTGCGGGATAACATCCCGTAGTTCTTCGTTGGAGTAGGAACGGTTAGAACTTATCAGTTCTACTAATCGCGGGTCTCTAACCATATACATGATTTCCGCAGGTGTTTTGCGAGCGAACTCATCTCTTGTGAGGTCGTTAAATTGTCTAACTTTAGACAAGAATGCATCCCTCACTCGCGTTTGATATTGGGCTGCATCAATTTTATTTGGACGTTCTCTAAATCGAGTTAAATCAAATACATGACGCCAATTTTCTTTCTCGGGAACCACCATAATGGCAATTGCTAACAAGGCAAATAGATTTAAGATAATCAACCATTTCAAAACATTATCACTTGTCAGTAGTACAACCGCGCCGATTGCCTCAGTAAATGGTGACGAAAGCGCACTTGAGACGTGACGGCTTTCATCAAAGACCAAATTAAATTCACCTGGGTCTCGAGTGACTTGAGTGGTAATTTCTTCATTATCAAATTCCATCATGTCGTAAAATAATGCTTGGAAATATGGTCCATTGCCATTCCATTCAACTTCTCCGCCACCAGAGGCAAATAGAGCACTGTCCCAGCAAGCATGTGAATTGTCGAGTTTATTATTCACATAATAAGGCGAATTACATTGCTGTTTACCAGTTTCTTCTCCAACTGTTTGATCCCATAAATGATTAGCCAAAACAGAGTGATCAGATACAAACACGATTGAACCAGTAACATCAACTTCCCCAAAATTATTGTTTGGTTGTTCTTCTAAAACTTCAATCCCGGGGAAATCCATCCTGATTACGAGTCCGGTTTTACCCTCTCCAAGCGTTGGATTGTTCACGTTGTCAATATTAGTGTCCTGACGAGCAATAAATGCTGGAGTTGAAGCATGAGCAAGAACCATAACTTCTCTGTCGTCCTCGACTTCTTCGTCTAGAACTTGAATTGCTGTAGCTCTGTGGAATAGGACTGGCATTCTACAATTTTCTATTTGGGCTGTTCCTAAATCATTTTCAGAACATGGGACATGTTTTTCATCACCCATCTGAGTAACATCCCGATTGATACTTGCTGCCGCCCAAAGTTTTCTTTCGTCTGGATTTAGTGGCTGCCCTGTCTCATCGGTAACTTCGTAAAATTGGAATGGATCTACTACAGATGCATCAAAATACTTGACGCCGAACTCAGATGCTACTAATTGAGCGTTGGTTGAATTTGAGGCTAGGACTACTTTACCGCCTTTTTCAGTAACAAAATCATAGATAGCAGATGCCTCTGCAGCATCGAATGGCTTCTCAGGGGCTGCAATTACTAACAAGGTTCGATGGGGGTCTCGCCAATCATTTACCAACATTGGAGTTGACATAGTGTTAGCAACAGTATAGCCTACACCATCATCGCCCAAATTATTACGCATCTCAGTTAGTTGTATATTGTAGAATTCCGCATCTTCTTCGTACGGTGAGAATACTGTTGCTTTATTCATGCTAACAATACCGATTAATATTACTGAAAGAAGGACTGAAGCCATTAAACCAACTTTTAGCCATGTTTCAAGGCTAATCTTAGTTTTTGCTTTGTCTGACAATACAATCCCTCATTTGCACTATATACTGGCGCAGTAATGTCCCTTCGAGATTATCTCCACTCATAATGCTTGCTCCAAAATGAGCGATTTAATCCAATGATTTATACGGAATGGACGACTAAATTGAGCAGTTACTAATGCTGCAAAATAGGCGGTTGAAGCCCATTTTCTAACATTATTTCCTGTACCAGACCATTAATGCAAATATTATTGTTGAAAATAGTTCAAATGTAGTCAGAAAACTCAATGTATTGGCCTCAGTGATTTCCCCATCTGTATTGGTTGTTCCTTCTCCTGAATTGGCGTCATTGTTGTCATCTTGCTTAACCTCATTAGAATTAACCTGAATCTCAAACATTGAACTACTTATTTTGTCATTTCCTGCCGACTTAATCGATATTGTCACTTCACACATCCTTTCTGGATGTGATTCCGAAGCAACTATTCTTATTGCGAAATCCTTGGTTGTTGAATTGTCAATTTCGGTATCTTTGATGGCCTCTAAACCTTCAATTGAAAGACTAGGGCACGATTTTATTGACGCTGTTGGCATTTTTATGACATCTTTACCGTTGCCGTTATTGGTTATTGTCAAGCCATATTCGATAGACGAACCGGTGTACAAAACTTCATCCATTGAAGTGTGATCAATTTTCAAATCATATACCGCAGGGACGGTCATTTCTGCATCGATTTCCTGACTTGACACTGGTTGGTCAAAAGATATCTCTTCAGCGAGTATAAGCAGCGTCATTGATTCATCTGGTGAACGTTCAAATGAATATCCTGATACGTCTGAGAATTCTATCTCAAATGTAACATTCTCAGAAGCAGCTACGGTAATTGATTCGTCATAATCAAGGTCAATTGGGATATCCTCAGATTCATCCCAAGTTATAGTGATCCTCAGATTAAGTTCACTCATGCGTTGATTCTCAACAAAAAATTCCACCATGTCCAGAATATCGTCATCACCTGATAATTCAAGTTCATGAGTGCCATCCATATTAGTTTCCCAACCTAACTCCCACGATGGGATTTCAACTTGATCTTGAGCAGTTGATATTGGCATCATCATCATCAATAATACCATAACTATGCATAATGATTTTAATCTAGATTTAATCATTTATTCACAACCAATATTTTTCAAAGCCCTTTTTGTCAGTACCCTAACTACTGACCTGCGATAATTAGGAGGAAGTGAGGTATTATTAACAGGTTTTACAGATTTTCTTACCATGCCAGCCAATTCAATTATTGATTCTTTTTTTGACCAACCTTCGGCGTTGATAGAATCAACTTGTTCCCTATGTAATTTTGGAATAGATTCCAATGCTGTTGATGCTATTTTGAGACTTTTGTAATCACCTTTTTTCCAAGCAATTGCAATACCGGCTTCTGGAAAGTCCCATGATTCTCTAACTCGTAACTTTTGATAACTACCTGTTAATTCAAATGCATCGCTAGGTAATGTGACTTTCAAAAGAAATTCACCCTGCTTGAGAATGTTCTTTTTCATGCCATCTAATTGGTAAAAACCATGTAGTGGAATTACCCTTTCACCTTCCGGGCTTATCAGAGTAATAGTTGCCCCTAAAGCCATAAAGTTAGGAGCAAGGTCTCCTTGATAGGTGGCAACACAAAGTGTATTTTGATTAGGGATTACCCGGCAATCTGCACCTGTACCACAATCGGCTTTGTGACACCAATCAATAGAACGGCGCCAGTCTTCGCTTTGATTATACCAAAAGCATCGAGTATCTAAGCAAAGATTGCCACCCACCGTAGCACTTTTCCTAATCAAGGAAGATGCAATCTTACCTGCAGCTTCAACAATGAGTGGATGCATACCGTTAACCTCTGTGAGTTGGGACAAAGGAGTCATACAACCAATATCATACGGGCTAAGTTGCTTTGCTTCGGGAATATTAGCAAGAGAGATTACATGCGGTTTGGGATTTATTCGCCATTTATAATTTGGTAAAACATCAGTTCCACCAGCAACCCAATCAAAGGTTTCCCCATCTGCAATAATGTTAGAAGCAATGGATATCGCTTCTTGAATAGAACCTGGATGATGCAGAGTAAAAGGCGGCATTAGCATTAAGCATCATCTCCCATTTCTCTTTGAGTTTTCTTTAACCATGCTTTACCTGCAAGGCCTAGTTCCGCCAATTGTTCTGGGTCTGGTTCTGTGGCCATCTTCCAGCCATCAACTTGGTCTTCTAATGGAATATTAGGGTCAAAGCCAAACAAGACGCCGTTAACATAGTGCGAGGTGTCTTCCGTTCTCTGTCGAGCTTTATCTCTAACTTTGTGTTCAGCAGCACGTAGAACCAGTGGTTCTTGCATTGGACCATATTCTAGTCTTGGTGATGGCAAATCTAAACTATCTTCAAGTTTGAGGGATTTTCTCTTTTTCTCAATGCCTTTGAAAACTACATCAGGCGTTAATGGCAAATCTCTAAAACGCACGCCAATGGCATCGTAAACGGCATTGACAACTGCTGGCAAAATTGGCAACAGCGGTCCTTCTCCGGCTTCTTTAGCACCAAATGGCCCCTCTGGGTCACAAGATTCGATGATTATTGGTTCAACATGAGGCATTTCGTGAATTGAAGGTATTTTGTATTCTAGTAAATTGGCATTTTGTAGGTGCCCTGTGCGCCCATAAACCATTTTTTCGGACAAGACTTGTCCAAGACCCATGTGACATGAGCCGATGATTTGACCCTTTACCGCCAATGGGTTGAGTGCTTTACCACAATCATGAGCCGCCCAAACATTAGTACATTTTACCAAACCAAGTTCGACATCTACATCAACTTCAGCAACATATGACGAAAATGAGTAAGCAGGAGCTAATCCAGCAGCAGCCCCTTTGTGAACACCGCCCATTGGTGGTGAACGGTAGGCTCCGCTAGCAATTAGAGCACCCTTATCCTCTTGGGCCTTGTGCAATGCTTGGAGATAAGATACTCCTATTGATGGGTCATGTTTGTAATAGATTCTACGGTCGTTTAGGACCAATGTATTTGGATGATATCCTAGTATATCCCATGCAGCGTTTAGAATTTGTTCTCTGATTTCCAAAGCTGCTCTGATTGCAGCATTAGCATTCATGAAGGTTACTCTGCTTGAATATGACCCTAAGTCTACTGGTGAAGTATCGCTTTCATGGCTTCTGACATGAATCATTTCGATAGGCAATGCTAGTACTTCTG
>MDSY01038192.1_pt1 | contig 11380 bp, 8 predicted proteins | sample 811131 | NCBI WGS metagenome assembly MDSY01 (sample SAMN05326643, study PRJNA326480) | marine metagenome | isolation source: seawater | place: Atlantic Ocean: South West | collected 2010
AAACGCATCCAAAGCGAGTTTGGCTCGCCATTCCAATTGGCCCCAATACACGGCAAATACAATCCAAGACAACAATGCCGATCGAATCCAAACCGCGTTCTTCTCTCCCCTTAACTTCACCCTCTAACTCTTGAATTTACGATCAATCAAATCGCTTGATCTCACCGGAATTGATGCGCCTAAAATAATCCTTTACATCATCCTTCACCTCCCGCATCAAGAAATACAAACCGAGCACGTTAGGAAAACACATTGCAAAAATCATTGCATCTCCAAAGTCAAATACGCTTTGAGCTGAAATGGCAGAACCCAAGATAACAAACATGCAGAAAATTGCTTTGTAAGAAATATCCGCTGCTCGGGACTCACCAAATAAGAAGGTCCACGACTTCAACCCATAATAGCTCCAACTGATCATGGTTGACAACGCAAACAAGATAACAGCTACTGAGAGCACTATCGGAAACCAACTCATGGTCTGAGCAAAGGCGCTACTCGTCAACTCGATGGCTTGAAGATCTTTCGCTTGAGCCAAACCAAGAGCTACATCTTGTCCCATTTCGCCATAACCCGATATGACAATAACCAATGCTGTCATGGTGCAAATAACCACAGTATCAATGAATGGCTCCAACAAGGCCACGACTCCTTCGCTTACCGGTTCGTTTGTCTTGGCTGCGGAGTGAGCGATTGACGCCGAACCTATACCTGCCTCATTGGAAAAAGCTGCCCTTTGAAACCCTACAATCAGCACTCCTATTAACCCGCCATAAGCAGCCTCAGGAGAAAACGCACTGGAAATAATAAGTCCGAATGCACTGGGAATTGCCGAGAAATTGGCGAATAGAACAACCAGAGCACCCAGTACATAAATCCCGACCATAAAAGGAACCACCTTGTCCGTCACCTTGGCAATGCTCTTGATTCCGCCGAGGATTATCAAACCAACCACCGCCGCCATAATTACACCAAAAATCCAGCTTTGCCCCATTAAAAAGGAAGCCTCGCCTCCTGTAACTTGGATAAGCTGTTTCGTGGCTTGGTTGATTTGAACCATATTCCCACCGCCGAAACTTCCTCCTACACAGGCAATTGCGAAGAGAACGGCTAAAACTTTACCAAGCCGCGCTTTGCCTTGTTTGGCAAGACCATCCCGCAAATAATACATAGGGCCACCAGAGACAGAACCGTCAGCATTCTCCTGCCGGTATTTTGTGCCCAGTGTACACTCAATAAATTTAGAACTCATCCCAAGCAATCCCGCCACAATCATCCAAAACGTCGCTCCGGGACCACCAAGAGAAACCGCAAAGGCCACTCCTGCAATATTCCCTACACCAACGGTACCGCTGAGTGCAGCAGTAAGAGCTTGAAAATGACTTACCTCTCCAGCATCGTTGGGATCATCAAACTTTCCTCGAACCACATCCAAGGCATGTCTGAACGCTCGGAAATTGATGAATTTGAAATAGAACGTGAAAAATATTGCTCCGAATAAGAGCCAAATCAATACGAAAGGAACTTCAAGCCCACCGCCAAAGGAAACCGTGAAAAAAATGACCTTCATAATAGCATTGGTCAATGGCTCCATCACAGAGTTAATTTGCTCATCCACCGTTGCAGCTGAAGCCGAAGTGGATATTATTGTTGCAAAAAGAAAGGTCAGAAATTGATAGAAACGTTGCATAAATCGAAGGGTTGAGTTGGTATCGCCCCGAATATACAAATGAAGCACATCCACACCCCTCTCTCAACCAGGAGTTTGTATCCCAAGGTATTCATTCAACAATCGTATCTGGTCAGCATCTCCGAGGACAAATAGCTTCATACTTTCGTGCAATTTGGTATTTGGCGAAGGGTTGATCACCATCTCTCCATTGACTTTGCGCAACCCAATTACATTCACACCGATTAGATTGCGTGAGTCGACTTCTCCCAAAGTCAAATTCCTGAGGCTTTCGGGAAGTTGCTGAACCTCTACTTCCTCCAAATTGGTTTGATCTGAACCTTGGATTCTAATATGATCGAGGAATTCCACGACATCCGGTATCGTCACTAGAGAAGCCATGTGGGCTCCCCCTACTTGATCAGGCATGATTACATTTTGAGCTCCTGCCACCCGCAATTTACTCACGGCATTCAATTGAGAAGCTCGGCTGATGATCAATATATCCTCCCGGCGTTCTCTCGCAGCCAGCACCACATACAGGTTTTGCGCATCATTCGGCAAGGTCGTAATCACCGCCCGTGCACGGTCCAATCCCGCGTTGATTAAATTCTCATCGCGTGTAGCATCTCCAGCAAGAACACGAAGCCCGTTCTTTTGCAGCTTCTTCACTAGTTCCAGATTTGATTCAATGACCACCACATCGGTGCTATGGTCCTGAAGCTCAACGACTGCTTTTTCACCGACCCGGCCATAGCCGCAGACAATGACATGCTGATTCATTCCTTTCATGATGCGTTTGATTCGTTTATTTCTAATCCTTTCGCGGTAATCACCCTCGAGAAAAAATTGGCTCACGGCGGTGAGCCCAAATGTGAACGTGCCCAATGAACTCACAATGAGCAAGGCCGTAAAAAGCATCCCGTCTTCTGAAAGCTGCCTCACTTCTCCGAATCCAACCGTCGACACGGTGATAACAGTCATATAAATCGCTTCGACCCATGTGTAATTTTCCAGCCAGACAAATCCAACGCTCCCGAGGCAGAGAACACTGGCGATCGAAATCGCCGCAATTCGAATGCGACGGATTGAGTTCATTGAGCCAATCGCTTTTCCTGCATTATCAATGCCATGTCTGTCTGTAGCTGCTTCGCCTCAGCCCGAGCGGATGCAGCAAATCCGGCATCATTGGAGGCATATAAGACACTCCTTGACGCATTGATCAAAAGTCCACAATGGTCATTCCAGCCTGCATGCATCACAGCGCTTAAGCTGCCTCCTTGCACCCCAACTCCCGGTACTAAGAAAAAACTATGCGGTGCCAATTCCCTTGCTCTCGCGATAAATTCTGGTCGCGTAGCCCCAACAACGAACATCAACTCATCCGGCGTACCCCATTCTTGAGCACGCGTCAAAACGCGTTCGAACAATGGTGGCGAACCGTGAAACTCAAAGTCAGATGCACCGGGATTCGAGGTCAATGCAAGGAGAATCGTCCACTTATCTTCATACCCCTGCATGAACGGTTGCACACTGTCCAACCCCATATAAGGAGCAACCGTAATCGCATCTGCACCGAGTTCATCAAACATAGCTTGCGCATAACGCTTGGCGGTATTTCCGATATCACCACGTTTTGCATCTGCAATTACCATGCATTCATCGGGGATATGCTCAATGATTCTTGCCAATGCTGACCAACCTTCGGCGCCGTATTGCTCAAAAAAAGCCAGGTTCGGTTTGAACGCAACGGCGAGATCATGGGTGGCATCAACAATGGACTTGCAGAACACCTCCATAGCCTCTACACCGGTACCACAAACAGATGGAACTCGCTTCATATCAGGGTCTAAACCAATGCACAAGCAAGACTGCTTCGCTTGAATTTGTTGATAGATGGCTTGTCTATTGTTCATGCGGGTCGATTAATTCTGTGAGGCAAGAAGTGCGGCCTGCTCTGCCATGCGAAGCGCCTCGATCACAGGGGTTAATTCACCCCCCAATATAGCCGGCAAAGCATGAGATGTGAAATGAATGCGATGATCTGTAACACGGCCCTGTGGAAAGTTGTACGTCCTGATTTTTGCTGAGCGATCGCCCGTACTGACCAACGACTTTCTCTTCTCTGCTTGGTCCGCTGCAATGCGCGAGCGTTCGCGTTCAAAAAGCCGGGTCCGGAGCACCTCTAACGCTCTATCGTAGTTTTGATGCTGAGATCGACCATCTTGGCATTCCACAACAATCCCAGATGGCCCGTGTGTCAATCGCACGGCAGATTCGGTCTTGTTAACGTGCTGTCCTCCCGCACCACTTGCACGAAACGTATCCCTCCGGATGTCCGTCACATTGAGGTCAACGTCCACATCTTCCGCTACAGGCAAGACCGCGACGGTAGCCGCACTTGTATGCACCCGACCCTGAGATTCCGTGTCAGGAACTCTTTGCACGCGGTGAACGCCACTTTCGAACTTCAACCAGCCGTAAACCCCATCGCCTTCGACTCGGGCCACAACCTCCTTGAACCCTCCCGCTGTTCCTTCATTCGCGTTGACCAGAATCCATGACCAGCCTTTCTGCTCACAATGCTTTTGATACATGCGGAAAAGATCTCCGGCAAACAGCGCTGCTTCATCTCCTCCCGTTCCAGCGCGAAATTCAATCATGACCGGTCGATCATCCACCTCATCTCTCGGCAGCAGCATTACCTTTGCAGCTTCGTACGCTGCTTCCAATTTGTGCTGCAACCCCGGTCGCTCAGCCTGTCCTAAATCTTTGAATTCTGCATCATCTCCTCCAATCCATGCCTCTGCCTGGTCAAGATCATTCCCTATGGATGTAACCAAATTGAAATGATTGACAATTGGTGCGAGCCGTTTATACTCGCGCATCAAATCACGATAACGTTTGGCGTCTTTAATCACATCAGGATCTCCCACCAACTTTTCGACTTCGTGGTAACGATCCGAAATGGAAGCCAGTTTCTGCAGTAAGGCGGCCTCTCTTTTCATGCGCTGAGCTAATCGCCATATTGGTAGGTGCCGTGCTCTCCAGAAACGGTCACCCGTTTGCCTTCAAACGCCTCACAGCGACCAATGATTTTCGCATCAACCCCCATGGCGATTGACTCTTCAATAATCGATTCCGCTGTCTTTTGATCCGTATAAATCTCCATGCGGTGTCCCATATTAAAGACTTCATACATCTCTTTCCAGTCAGTCCCAGAACTTTTTTGAATCATATCAAAAAGCGGCGGCGTGGCAAATAAGTTATCCTTGACCACATGCACATTCTTCACGAAATGGAGAACCTTAGTCTGAGCCCCTCCTGAACAATGCACCATGCCTTTGATTCGCTTGCCCCATTTGGGCAAAACCTTGGCCATGAGAGGTGCGTAGCTTCGAGTTGGTGAAAGCACCAACTTCCCTGCGTCCAGCGAAACACCCTCCACCCTTTCCGTCAATCCCCAGTCACCTGTGTAAACCCACTTCTCTTCCGTCCCCGGATCAAAACTCTCTGGGAATTGAGTCATCAATTCCTTTGAAAACACATCATGACGGGCAGAAGTCAAACCATTGGATCCCATGCCACCATTGTATTCATCTTCCCATTGCGCTTGCCCAAAACTCGCAAGCCCCACTACCACTTGTCCCGGAGCAATGTTCGCGTTATCAATTACGTCTGCACGTTTCATTCGAGCAACAACTGTAGAGTCCACAATGATGGTGCGAACCAAGTCACCCACGTCAGCTGTTTCCCCACCCGTACTTCGAATATCCAGCCCATGTGCACGCAAATCTTCTAACAAATCTTCCGTGCCTGTGATGACGGCCTTGATCACTTCGCCTGGGATCAAATGCTTGTTACGTCCAATAGTACTTGAGACAAGAATCGGTCCCAATGAGCCGACGCATAGAAGGTCGTCAATATTCATGACGAGCGCGTCTTGTGCAATACCCTTCCATACGGAAAGGTCTCCTGTCAACTTCCAGTACATGTAAGCCAATGAAGATTTGGTGCCTGCTCCGTCGGCGTGCATCACCACACAATGCTCATCGCTCCCTGTCAAATAATCAGGAACAACCTTGCAAAATGCTTGGGGGAACAAACCCTTGTCTATGCCCGCTATAGCGGCATGAACCTCTTCTTTTCCCGAGGAAACTCCTCGGTGGGCGTACCTTGACTCTTCCACTGATTATTCTCCAGGAACGTAATCAAAACGCATGATTCGGAAGACCGTTCGACGGTTTGCCTGATGCCCTCGCTCTTTGTCCTCTTCCGCCTCCATTCCATTGATCTCAACATCTGAAATCAACAACATTTCTTCTCCACGACCCGCGGCTACCAGACGATCTCGTTCAATTCCTCTGCTGATCAAGTAATCCACACATGTCTGTGCACGCTCTTGAGAAAGTTCTAGGTTGTACTCATTGTTTCCACGGCTGTCCGTGTGGGATTCCAATTGAATAACAAACGTTTCATTACGCTCCAAGATACCTAGAAGGTAATCCAAGGAGTCTGAGCCATTTACTTCAGAATTGATGAGTAACTCAGATTCATTGAATGCATAAAGCACCAATGGCATCTGATATTCTTGATCAAGCACCACTTCTTTCAGGAAATACTCCCTTGCAAACGTTGTACTCTCGGTAAGACCTGCGGTAGCGAAACGGTCACCGGTACTGATGTAACCCTGCATCTCAACATTTACGTCGTACGTGGCATTCTTCTTTATTTCATCCTCACACAAGGAAAAGGCGCCATCTCCATCAGCCGTAAAGGCCCACGAGTCCCCGTTAGAACCATTGATCCCTACGCTTGCCATCAGTGGGTTGCCTGTATCATAATCATATACATTGGCACGGAAGCAAAACTCCATGTCCGGAAGACTGAAAGAGTACAAATCGTCTTTGCCCTTTCCTCCAATGCGGCTAGACGTAAAAATACCGGCGTCCTCTCCATCCTTAAAAACAATGCCAAAGTCATCAGCACTGCTATTGATTGGATACGGCACTGTGATTGCTTCTTCAAAATTCATTACTCCGTCCGCAGGAGTTGCGGCAAGTATGTCCAAGCCTCCCATTGAGCCATTGGTAGAAGCGTAATACAACGCACCATCATAACGCATGGTAGGGAACATCTCATCTCCAGATGTATTGATATTCTCTCCCAAATTCACAGGCTCTCCAAATGTATCCTCTTTGCTATCATAAGGAGCATACCATATATCCTTGCCTCCAAACCCACCTTCGATGTCGGATACAAACATGAGGAAATCGTTGTTAACGGTGAAAGCTGGATGCCCTACCTGCGAACTGTCATTTTCGTCCCGATTGATCAATTCAACAACCTCAGATGGACCAAATTTCGCGCCCATTGTGCTGGCTCTGTAAAGGTCACAAGCAAAAGAGCTTTCATCATCTGAAATACAGCGCGTGAAGTACATGCTTTTGTATTTCTTATCGAAAGTAACTGTGCCTTCATTAAACTCTGTATTGACTGTAGAATTCAAAGGCTCAGGAGTGCTCCAACGGTCTTTCTTGTCTTGTTCAGATCGAAATAAATCCATATAGCTCTGACCTGTGATTGGATCTTCTCCCGAACCGGTTGAACTTTCACGGGATGAAGCGAAGACAATGTCATTCGCTTTTTTAGACGCGTAACCCACACCGAAGTCATAACCATCTGAATTCAACAACAGCAGATTTTCAACAATATAGCGGCTCGAAGGCTCATCCAATTCCAATGCGTCGTTATCTGCTTGCTCAATCCTAGCATCAGCAATTGCCGCATCTCCTCCATTCTCCTTGTATGTAACATACCATTCGATGGCATCATCGAAGGACTGCTGAGACTGCATAATCTCACCATAAACAAGGTACACCGATGGATCACCTGTGCCATAACGCAGCCCAATTGCCTTGTCATACCATTCTTCGGCGGCAGCTGGCTCGAGCATCATCCGGAAGCTTTCGCCTGCCATAAATGCGATTCGGCCCTTTTCTTCAATGGCTTTGACCTTAGCGTAGGCCTTAATATATTCTTGTGCAGAGGTACTATATGCTGACTTCTCAAAGGCTTGATCTGCCTCAGCAGCATAATCAGTTTGCGCCAGAAGCGCTCCAAAGGAAAACATAATGAGGAAACTGGCTAGGCCAGTTCGTGTACAAAAAGCTTGCAGGTTGTTGTGCATTTCGTATCGATTTAAATCAGTGCTCGAATGTAAGGCAAACCGAGCATTTGGATGCAGCCAGATGGAAATAAAGGGGGAAAAGAGTCCAAAAAAGAGCTAACCGCATGGCCAACCCTTTTCTCAAAATCGTTCTGAGAAAGGGGCTTCGCTCTCGAATTATCGCGTGAATAAAAGCTCTGTGAACTTCGGCAACGGCCACTGTGAGTCGTCCACCATCATTTCCAATTCCGCGCATTGTTCCGCAACTGCTTCCATGCATGGGACTACCTTCTCTGCATAATCACGTGCCTTGGCCAGAGCTGATTTCGCTCCTTCAGCCTTGTCGTGTACCTCCTCCATTTTTAACGCAGTCAAATGAAGCGCTTGGATGGCTGTCCCAGCTGATTTGATCATGTCCAACTGTGCCGAAGAAAACTTCGACGCATCCTTGCCCATCACATTATTCAATTGCTCAACATTGCTAAGCAGTCCACTTTGGTAGCGAATTGCAGCAGGCAAAATTGTGCTCCGACTCATATCGAGCAGAACACGGTATTCAATTTGACGTTTCAAAATGTAGTTTTCCAAATCGACCTCTACCCGCGCACCCAGTTCTTCCTTGCTCAAAACTCCCATTCGCTCAAACAACTCTTGCACCTCAGTACGATTGAGCACATTCAAAGCTTCTGGGGTATTGCGCAAGTTTGATAAGCCGCGCTTCTTGGCTTCCACCACCCACTCGTCGGAGTATCCATTGCCTTCAAATCGAATCGATTTGCTCTGTGCAATGAGCTTTTGCAATTCTTTCAAAATAGCATCGTCTTTCTTGTCCCCGCTCTCGATTCGCTGATCAACCTCTTCTTTGAAACTCCTGAGCTGCTCAGAAACAATGGTATTCAGAACCGTCATTGATACAGCGCAGTTGGCCGTTGAACCGACCGCTCGCAATTCGAATTTATTCCCTGTAAATGCAAAAGGTGACGTTCGATTTCGATCGGTATTGTCTAGCAATACCTCAGGGATACGGCCAATCTCAAGCTTCAATGCTGTTTTGTCCTCTGGCGTCAACTTACCAGCCTTGATACTCGTCTCAAGGGCATCGAGCAGTTCCGATAATTGCGAGCCGATGAAAGCGCTGATAATAGCCGGAGGGGCTTCATTTGCTCCCAACCGGTGATCATTTCCAACCGAGGCAATCGCCGCTCGAACGATGTCTGCATGCTTGTGCAAAGCAGCAAGTGTATTGACGAAGAACGTCAAAAAACGAAGATTCGTTTTGGGATTATTGCCCGGCTTCAAAAGGTTCACTCCTGTATTGGTTCCAAGGGACCAATTGTTGTGCTTTCCTGATCCATTCAATCCAGGATAGGGCTTTTCATGCAGCAGCAACTTGAAGTTGTGCCGACGCGCCACTTGTTCCATGACCTCCATAAGCAAGAGGTTATGATCGTTTGCCAGATTCGCCTCTTCAAAAACCGGCGCACACTCAAATTGGTTGGGTGCCACCTCGTTGTGACGGGTAGTTACCGGAATGCCCAACTTGTGAGACTCCATCTCAAACTCCTTCATAAATGCTGTTGCACGCGCGGGAATGGTTCCAAAATAATGATCATCCAGCTGCTGACCTTTTGCCGGAGCGGCTCCGAACAACGCGCGTCCGGTCAATTGCAAATCCGGACGGGCTGCATGCAAAGCCTTGTCAACCAAAAAGTATTCTTGCTCCCACCCTAAATTGGCGACAACCTTGGTGATGTTCTTATCGAAATATTGACAAACAGCAGTGGCCGTGTCATCAATGCTAGCGAGCGCCTTGAGCATCGGCATTTTATTGTCCAATGCAAACCCCGTATAGCTGATGAAAATAGTAGGAATGCACAATGTGTCTTCCCAGACAAATGCAGGTGAAGTGGGATCCCACAGTGAATAGCCGCGCGCCTCAAAAGTATTTCGGATGCCACCATTTGGAAAAGAACTTGCATCTGGTTCTTGTTGAACCAACAATGACCCATCGAATTTCTCAATCACCCGTCCATCTGATGTTGGTGTGATGAAACTATCGTGCTTTTCGGCAGTAGAGCCAGTCAATGGCTGAAACCAGTGGGTGTAATGAGTAGCACCGCGAGAAATGGCCCATTCTTTCATCGCAGATGCAACTTGGTCCGCGATGTCCCGGCTGATGGATGTATGGTTTTCCATCGCATCTTCAATACTGTCACAGGCTTCGTCTGTGAGGTACTGCTTCATCATGGTGATATTGAACACATTCTCACCGTAATACGCGGAAATCTTATTGTCGGGACGCTCAGCGATACGAGGCGTGCGCTCTAAAACTTCTTCCAAAGCTTTTTTTCGTGAAATGCTCATTCAGATTGAATTTTCGATGATTTCGCGAAGGTACCCTCATTTTTTCGGGGGTAGTATCAAAAAAAACCAAAACATTATGAACACACCCCCTCTAGATTTACCCAATTGAGGCGAATAATATATATTTTCACTCAGATCAATGGAATTGAACCCACTCGGTCCAACGGCTTCCATCTTCATCGAGCACAACAATCGCATAAGAGCCCTGAGTCAACGATGCGAGATCTAGTACATTCAATTGACCGGACACATGACTCATGAGACCTGACTTCACTTGCTGTCCCATGACATTATAGCATAACCAGCGCAGATTGTCGCCATTGGCAAATCCGCTCAGTCTCAATTTCACCTCTCCATCGGATGGATTTGGAAAGACCACAAGTCCGCGTGCATCCACCTCCAAAATTTCATTGACCGTCACAACGTTTGTTTGAAAAAAGAAAGCCTGTGAGACGAACTTGCCAAAGTCTGGCTCAAAATTGATGAAGTTGCCTCCACTGACCTTCTTCAATCGGGTATAGCCGCTCCCATCTGAATTTGCCCAAAAGTCTTGGCCATCGTCACCAGAGTCATTAATGGTGACACGGTAACAACCCTGGTTTAGCGAGATGGTATCACGGTGTGTGAAATTTGCCGTTGAATAGCCACGTTCCCAGACAATGTTGTCGTCGGCATCAGTGATTTCCACAGATGTTTCATAAGGTGCTAAATTCGTTTTTGTCCAGATGATGATTCGATTATCATCCAAATCAGAATATGACCAAGTAGGAACACGATGGAAGCGGGACGAACCGCCATTGTTTCGTGGCTCTTGATCCAATTGCCCGTTTGGATTGCTGACTTCCACCTCAAAAACCAACCACTCCTGGTCTTCTCCTTCCCACAAAATGGGGTCATCGTACGTGAGCACCACTTCTTCAGACTCCATAAACGACAGTTCTCCCTCCCACATATAGGTGGCGATCTCACCACCTTCAACACCAAAATCAATGGTGCAAGCGGTTAAAATATCAGCGCCATTGTTTCGAATTACCACCTTAGGAGATTTGCATACCGGGTTCAATCGCGATTCGACTTTGTCGTCTGAGGGCGCCAAAATTTGAGACACCTCAACGTCGTATTGCATGTTTGGAGGACCGTAAGCAACCACTTGGCCTTCGAAACGGTAATTGCCATCCGGA
>MDSY01009900.1_pt1 | contig 11379 bp, 4 predicted proteins | sample 811131 | NCBI WGS metagenome assembly MDSY01 (sample SAMN05326643, study PRJNA326480) | marine metagenome | isolation source: seawater | place: Atlantic Ocean: South West | collected 2010
AAAGAGAGCACACATAATGTGAATCCCTTCACGAAATCGATCGAGTCAGACTCGATTTACATTTCCCGGACAAAATGCGATTCGTAGCCATAGCTAGCTAGATAGATAGACTAGCTAGCTATAATATCTCTACAGCAGCTAGCTAGCTAGCTAGCTAGCTAGCTACTAGCTAGCTCTAGCTAGCTAGCTAGCTAGCTAGCTAGCAGCTAGTCAGGTGAAAGTACCTCCCAAATAACCCAGATAAGATATTCTTACCTGTAAAATAAAGGTGCCTTTTGTTGCAGTCCAATCCTAATAAGTTTGTATAAAAGTTTTAGAATACGCCATCCCATGTAAACACATACGAAACGTATGTACCTTCGAAGTAAGGTAAGTTTCGAAGGTACCTTCGAAGGTACCGAAGGTACCTTCGTACGATGGTATTCGACAACACGAAACTGGGCTGTAGTTGTGGACCTTCGCACACTTCACTCCCTGACCTTAAAGGCTCTTAGTGAGCTCTATATATGGTCTTGTTGCAGAGGCATGTGTGATGCTCGTAAGTACGTTTAAAAGCTGCTTTTGGTGCGCTTCCCCTCACCAACTGCCTTGAAGCTACCTTAGAAGGGAAGAGGGTAAATAAGCATGCAAGGAGAGTTACGAAACTTACCTTCGTCTAGAAATGAAGCCGAGAAATGTCCTTAGAGGCAGTTACGTCGGCGACGTAACAGCTCTTTGCAAACTTTCTCCACGCACCCCGAAGCTGCATTCTGACAGCGGCGAGTTTATTGGGACTCCCGTTACGAGAATTTCAGGGAAACAGGATACCTTACTGGCGGGGATAGGAGGAAGTGTGCACTGGTATGACCCTTTCAAGAGAGAAGGCGACCCAGTTTTAGTTGTTTGCACCATCTTCAATGCTGAGAGAATTCACGGTATAGTTCCAGTCGCAATTTTTGATAAGTTCTGCGACCATTCAACTGTTGAATCCTTACACGAAACGCTCGGTACCCCTGAAGTACGAGCGCTCTTGGTGTACGGGGAGCAACGTGTCACAATCGCTGCATTACTCGCAAACGAGAGCAGCTCTTCAAGCGAAAAAGGCCATCTGTGTAAGGTGGCCAACCTTCCTCTGCTCGGGCACTGGGTCCATGATGTATTGCCGCTGGAACGCGAAACGTTGCATTATAATGTTCCTGTTGTTGCAGTTGGACTCGCTGATAATTCAGTTGAGCAGTGGATGATGCCTACATGCAGGTCAGGTAAGGATGTCATGAGTTTTACGCCACGATGTATTCGTCGTGTTGAGTGCGCCATGCGTTCCATGCTTTACTCCCTGGCCCTGCGCGGCGACTCGATGAACGAGTTGGAAGTTGCAGGGGGGACAATCTTTAATCAGATCCAATTGTGGACACCTCGTGATGCAGAAGATTGTCGAAGTGTTGGATTAGGACTTTCGAATAGTAGGCGCCCACTTCCATGGGCTGTATTGAACGGACATAGAGGTAGTGTGATGCGTGTTCGTTGGGCTCGTCATGGCGCAAGCATATTTTCCACATCTGATGATCGCACAGCTCGTGTTTGGACTGTTCCTCCTAGACGGCTCAAAACGTTGCCAACAGATTTTCCTGATAACCACACACATAACATATTTGGTGGTGCTCTTTCTTTACGTGGTCACGTAGGACGCGTATGGGATTGCCACTTGGTTACTTTAGAGGTGTGCACTCTATTGGTGACTGCAGGAGAGGACTGCACAGTGAGATTGTGGACGCCACCACCTGGATTTTTCTCCCCAGAAAGAGTTGAACACGGTGATGATGTTTCATGTTTTGGCAACATGGAAGCTGAAATTCATGTTGACGAGCCATTGGCCGTCCTACGCGGGCACAAAGGGCGTGGTGTATGGCGCGTCATAAGTATACAATCGCCCTCGGGTGGGAGAGCACTTGTTTCAGCGGGCGCTGATGCGTCAATCAAGTTGTGGGATTTACGTGACTTTGGCCTGAGTGCAGATCGAGATATCCGCGCTGGCTGTTGGGTGACTGCTTCTGATAATCGAAACCGTCATTGTTTGAGGTTTTTCTCAGGCCCGATGCTGCCTCAACTGTACAACAACGTTGCGGCTAAATCTGAATGCAATGGAGACGGTAAGTTAGGTTGCTCCCAAAGTGTCAACATTGCGCTGCAGGGTAAGCAAGCACCTGGACCTTTAAAGGGAAAGTTGGGTGGCAGCAAAGGCGAATACGTCCGAGTCATCCACGTGCCAATATCTTCGACTATTTACGTGGCGACGAACAATGGTGTTCTGCACAGAGTTGACGTGTTGAAGGGTGTGAAGGATATGTGGTGTTGGAGAGAAATATATCGCATCAATCCTTGCGGGCCAATTGTTGCTCTTACCCATGTGAAGTTTGTGAGCTCCGCAGCTACGAATGCCGCCATAAATATGAATGTTTACGGTATAGTACTCGGAGACATACATGGTCGAGTTTCAGTCCTGTTTGTAGACGGAGTGGATGACCGCAAGGCTGAACAAGAGTGCAGGGGATACTTGACTCGAGTTATTCAAATATGGCATGCGTGCGAGCCACGGCGACTGTTGGACGTTTTTCAAGGATCATGGGATAACGAGCACCACTCCGATTATCTGTTCACTTCTGAAGTTGGGGGCATTATAAAGTGGTGGAGGAGAAAGCACCTACAGAGTGCTTGGAATGGTGATGCAAAACACGTATCAAATTGGGCAATAGAAGGAATTGCTCCAATGCCTTTTAACCGGCGTGTCTTGGCAGTGAGTTATCACCGAAATTCCAGGGTAATGTTTTGTGGTGATCAAGCTGGAAATATCGCAGCTTTTGACGGAGCTGGAATCAATGATCACGGCAGATCCAAACATTTGCATTCGTCACATACAACAATCTTACCTCTCTTGGCAGCCTCGACGAGTAAGGCCAAAAACGCAAGCACTGTTACATTTGTGAAAATTCGCAATACAGGTAATTATGACTTCAGTACTACTCAGGAGACCCGGAGGGCAGCATTGAAGTTTTTTACTGGTGGCAGAGATGGTTGTTTGTGCACGTTTATTCTGCGTCAAATTGCACGAGCCGGTTCTCTGAAGTCGGAACAATTGAGCTCCAGTGATAGCGCCATCAACCCTAGTGACGGAAGTGCACCTTTCCATTTGCCGAATTCATTCAAGTTTGAAGGTCGGAATGCATCGAATAGCTCCCGAATTCCCCATGAACAAATGCGTATTTGTACTAGCTCTCATCCATCTGAAGAAGTTAGGAACAAATTAGACGCAATAGTCAGTTCCACGCCATATCAGTTCATACGTCTCGCGAAGAAGCATTTTTCCAACATTTCAACAGTAAGAGCTGTTACATGGAGTAGCGAGCATGTACGTAGCGTTGATAGAGACTCAAAGATGAAGGGTGCGATAGACGAGTCCATATCTGTCGTTGCAGGCTTTAAAAACACAGAATTTATTGTGATTGACGCTTCAACAAACTGTGAGCTTCTCCGTGTGCAGTGTGGAGGTTGGCACAGACCAGTATCTCTGCTGATTGGAGAAAGCAAATTGCGTGGCTTATCATTTGCATTCTGCCAAGGAGCGAAGCTGACTCTAATAGAAAGCATCCCCTGGAACATCACAGATCATGGGGTTGACGCCCCTGATGACACGTGGAACTCGCGTTATTTAAGGGGTTCGTCCCATGGGTAAGTTATAGCTACGGCTACGTTCACAGATTGTATCGCGATCCCCCGGGCAAGTCTGCCAATCGATCTTTCAAAGCAATTCCCCATACTTTTCTGCTTGTGATATGTCGTCATCTTTACTTAACTTATTACAATGCGCAGGCGCGAAATTCACACTATTAAATTTCTTCCGCATCCAAAAGCTAGCAGCCAAATTTTTGGGTTGTTGACAGGTTCTGAAGACGGCACCATCATCTGTCACCTGCATACGGTATCTCAAGTTGGGCACGCGTCTCGACAGTCTATAGAGGTGGGAACCCATATTGGAGGCACGGCGGTTCGTTCTTTATATCTTTTTCCCGAGCTGGCCGGGGGTGGGCTTGGGATTTCTGCACACAAAGATTGCTCTTATATCCTCCTTTCTGCTGGTGCCAAAGAAGTCGTCATGGCATGGCGAGTCAAATGGATACAGAAAACAGAATTTAATTCATCAGATGAGCAGCCATGGGAAATCAGAACCACCCTTTTGGCAGCAGCTGGCCGAACAGAAAAAAATGATGTTTACAAGACATTGAAAACAGAGCAGAAATTCAATATTGGGTCAAAAACATCTGATGAAAGGTGTATGGCTGTTGTCGGGTTTGTGCCTATACAGCCTAGCGAAAAAATCGTTTCTTCTAATTATTGCGTTGGTTGTTATGTAACATTGACAGCGATGTCAGAAGGGTCCCTCAAGGTGACTATACTAGACACTGCTAGACAGAGTGTTGACGCCTGCGGAAGTATACTTCCAGTGGCTGAATTACGATATCATATCCGACCAATCATTTCGCTTGCAGCAATCGCGGTACCCCTTGATACCCACGGAACCAGCAATGCTGTTCTCGTTTGTAGCGGTGCTACTGATGGAGAAATAGCCATATGGGACCTTACTGAGCTTAGTGCAATGATTTCGGGTACAAATACATGTGGTTTTGGCAAAGACATTGGCAACAAGAGCCCTGTGAGTTCGATTGCTGCTTCACATCGTTCAGGCGTGAACAGTGTCGCAGTGGCACGTGTTCCCAGTGGATCCCCGGGGCGTTTTATCATTTCAAGTGGTGGCGATGACCAATCGCTTCGGGTGTCGCTCCTATCTGTGGCCCGGTGTCTTACATCACAGAAGCAAAAACCATTTAGTGTTTCTGTGGCTTTGTTGAGAACGGTTATCACTGATTTTGCGCACGGGTCATCGATAAAAGGAGTGTGGATGAACCGTAATGGGGTGGTGGCTACCACTTCTCACGATCAACGACTTCGGATGTGGACTGTATGTGAATCTGGTAGTTCAGACTTTTCCATTGCATCTCTTGCAGGAAGTTTTGTTGATTGTCCTGAACCCGAAGCATTGGATGCATGCCCCATATTTTGCGACGAAAGCATGTTACGTGTTGCTATTTCAGGACGTGGGTTACAGATATTTCATTTTTAAATAATGAGGCGAAGTAGGCGATGACATTTATTGAAATTTCTTTTTAATCTTATCGCTGATCTTTCTTCGCATCGCCACTCGAGCACGAGGATATCCAGATTTTGGTGCCATGCAAGTTCCTATATTGTTACCCAGTGCTAGCTGAGGAATAAGTGTGGGATTCCAGTCTTACCAAATCTGGTAAAGCTTCAAGGGGCCAGCAGTATGTACGTATCAGATCAAGGGACCAATCAAATGGATTACGTGGACCTGCCGCTTTTTTGGCAATCTCTATTGTCGCCAGTCATCTGATAAGTACTTTGTCGCCAGTCATCAGATGAGTACATTCATACCGAACGCAACACTAGCGTTCGGTGGTAACACTGGTTGAATGGACCTGTTCGTTTCGGAAGGAACATGGAGCCTTTCAGAATAAAAACTTCCCTCGAATATTCAGTACACGTCTGAACAGTAGCAACCATCGCCCATGAGTGAGAAGAACAAGTTCGCTTGCCTCACGCGCCCTTCAAAGCTTGCAGCGGCGTCGGGATCGACCCAGGACAGGTCGAGTGGTTCGGGTCGGTCTTCTACTCGGATGCGTTCGCCTGGCTTTAATGGTTCCGTGGGGCTGTAGTTGCGCAATCTTGAGTGTGTCAAATTGTAAATGCGCTTTAGGTGTAACTTCAGTGCCAGAGTGACTGACATAATTGTTGCGAGTTCTATATCCTGTCGCACTGCAACATAATCTGCTTCCGTCGATGTTCGCACAGTCATTTCATTGCTCGATAATGTGATGTGTCTTTTGAGTGAGTCTGGCAACATCGATGCTCGGAGCATCACAATTCGACTCAAGTGATGGGCTGTAAACAAGACCTCATCATGCGTTGAGAAAGGCAACGATGCGATGAGATTAGCGAGGAAACATATATACGGGATATGTTCTCCACGGTTAGAATCTTCAAATCTTCGCAATAAGCTCATAATGAATTTAAAGCGCGCCGCGCGGGTCTTATTTACCAACTTGTAGAGTTTTTGAACTCCATCGTCGATGATATCTGCTCTGACTAATTTTGGTTCCTTGAAAGTGAAAAGATGGTTACTCACCATTCGAAAAAACGCAGGTTGGGAGAAAGTTGAACATACCTTATTTCCCTCAGCATGAACCATTTTGTCCCATTTTTGTGCGCGTCGGGCACCCGAGTGCAGTTTTTTGCAGAAAACAAACATGAGTTCAGCACCAGCACATAACTGATTATCGAAGAAGGTTGGATGTTTGCCATGTAGGTGCTTCAGCAGCCGGGACACAAGTTTTCGTATCGTCACCGAAGGGTCAACATGTAGAGCAATGAGCGATGGAAAGCAGGACATAGGGTGTATATGCCCTTGACGCAGAATTATCTCGCTGAGATGCAACGCTTTAAGGCGAACAGATGTCTCAAAATCAGTGCAAAGAGCAAGAACGCAAGGCCAATAACGTTGTGCTAATGCATTTGATAAGTTGCTTTCGTGTTCACCATTTACCATTTGAAAGTCTCCTAGACTTTTAGCATTGTCATGTTCAAGGGCAGGTCCCGCGGTGTAATGATGATGTCGTCCGTCTCCTGTACTCCAAGTCTTATAGTAACCTCTGGCCCTTGTTTTTTGAGTCATGTTATGAGGCATGGTACTCGGAGCACCCGCGATCTGCTTTAGGGACTTTTCTTCATCTTCGCGTAAATACTCGTCGATTATTAACAATGCCTGCTCTTTGAGACCTTTATCGGCAGATAGATCGAGTGCCGCATGCATGATTCCATCAACAGACGTATCATCAAAACCTCTACTGGCAGTTATTATCAAGTGCGCGCGAGAAATAAATACGTAGCCGCACGCTTGTAGAGCAATCCTTTTAATGCCAAATCCAAACATGCCTGAGTGTTGCAGAAACACCTGGAACAAGCGCATCAAAGATACGGGCAAGAGAGCCTCCTCATTAGAGGTCTCCAAAATATCTGCTCCGTACCTTGATAGATTTCCAAGGACAAAAATGGCACGCGACACATGGGCAGTTTCTTCCTGGGATATTCCATATTTCTCCTTCACACCATTCAAGAATTTTAAAAACCGTCTTGAAACTTGCAATGCTCCCGATGCCATAGGAGATTTGGGCGAATTTCGTGCAACGGTGCACAGACATCGAGAAGCATAATGTAAAACGCCGTGATATGTACTGCGCAAAAGAAGCACACGCAAATCCTTCTCCACTTCATTTGCAACACAACTTGTTATTGTGGTCTCACTAACCACAGCATCTACAACTGAAATGCAACATTGTAGCTGCATTGAATTGATGGAAGTGTTCTCGGTTTTTTTCAAATATGGGTGCACCGCCATAGCAAACTCCAAGGGATGGTTTGCTGGAACGCATAATCGTCGATCTGTTGCACAAATCACGTGGACACCAAGAGCGTAACGTACCGCTATCGGAAACAAGGATAACCCCTGTTGAAATGAAGCATGATCTCCTACATCTTTGGAACGAATGCCACCAAATTCAAACGAGTGACACTCAGGTTTCTCTTCATGATGCAAAAAATGGTTGATCACAGCGCGACACAAGCGCTGTGCCTGATCAACCAGCAAGGCAGGGCAATCCGCATCATGACCACGAACATGCTGGCTGTCTTGCGAGAAAATTGCGCGTCTTAAAATAACAATGATGGGAAACGATGGTAAGAGGGGTAGTCTGGCCATTCCTGTGCGACTGACGCTCCAATATATTTTCCAGATTACTTCCACAAAGCTTTTTGCACATTGAGCGGCAGATTTACCGAATTTCTTGACAACCTTTGCATTTGGTGTTAGCTCGTTATCATCAAACTGGAGCCATGCTTCGCGGAATATTCCGACAACTAGCTCTTGGATGGCAGGATCATCATCAAAAATGCGGAAAGCCAGACGACTGAGAATTTGATTGCTTTCATTCGAATCTTCAGAAGCACATAGATATTCTCGCAATACATGCACCACTCGTCTCCGAACACTGACTCCAACATCAGATAAACGTTCAACGATAGCATCGTGATACGTAAATGGAACTCCTGGATGTCGTACAACATGCTTGCCGAGCATATCGACCATGGTGTGCCGCACCATTGTGCCGTTATCCGACAATCTCCTTGCCATCATGAGCCGCATTCTGTCAGAGTTCAATAATCTGAAATCGGCGTCGATGACGCCAGCAAGTGCACGCACTGCAGCTGCCCGGACTGAAATAGCAGCATCCTCAAGAGCTCCGAGTATTCGACGTAAAAGTACGTCGAACTGCCTGGCAAGCGGATATCTTTGTTGCAGAATTCGGCACAGACGAATGGCAATTGGACGCGACAACCGTGTACCGAATGTATCTGTGCTTGAATCGCCTGTCACGCGGCTTTTGAAACGGTCGTATAGTGTGCGGTACATTATGGGATTTCCACCAGGCCCGTCAAATTCGGATCGGAATCCCAACCCATTCCATTCAGACTCTCTTGTCAGCTGTGCAAGTGAAAATGCCACAGCTGGGATTTCCATTTCGTGAGAGATTGTTTCCTGCGTGACAGCTTGGCAAACGTTCCAGAGATGCATGCACTCAAGTGTAAGCATGTCAGGACCGTCGGCGAAACTGCTTTCTGAATCAACACCAGTGCAACATGTATTGCGCACGAAACCTGCATCCTGACGCGCGGATTTCAAAGCGCTGCTGGTGGACTTTGAGAGATGGGTGTCCTTTTTGCCGTGCACATCGGCATATGCGAGCGATTGCACGAGGTCGTCGCGCTCGCATGCGACACTATCTTTTTTGACTTTCGTAGCAATCTGCCCGAGGATGTCCAGTGCAACCTCTCTAACTTTTATTTCTGTTGAACTTATTCCGCGAGAGGACAGAAGCTGTGAAGACAAACTTAAAAGCACAAGGCTAGCTCCTGGCCACTCCGGCATATTCAGAACGGTCAGCAGGTCTGAAACTACGTTACTGAGCCGACCTTTGAAGTCAAAATCTTGCACCTTCGCAGAATGCCAAGTCAAGAGGAATTCTTTCCAGAAATAGTGACTCCAATGAAAAGCTGGTCCGCAGCCAGTTTCATGGTTAGATAAAGTTGCCATGTCTTTGATCTCAGCCACAGATTTTAAGTTTGGATGCAAGGCAACACAGGATTCAATGCATCTCAATAATACTGCAGATATTACCTGAATTGAAATAGAATCATCCTGCGGTAGCAAGAGGCGACGAAGTCTACGACCGCTTGCTGGCAGTTTCAAAAATGTAGCTAATGCGTCGTCAATAATGAAACTGCGATGTTCTGGGTAGTTCTTGAAAGCAGAGACAACTACCTCAACAGCGTTAGGATGTATCAAATCGATTCCCTCGATTGTAAATGACGCCATGCACACGCTCATAACCTGGTAAACAGTTGAAGAAGGTACTGGTATAATGCTCAGAAGGTTTGCAAGCTGACGCAGGATTGTTGCAAGCAGATTGACTAAGACATCAAAGGCCTTTGATTGTCTTATTTGTTTGACAATGACGCTATCATCGTCAACCTGAGACTCTTCTTCAACCCGACACTCTTCCGCGTCAGTAAATTTGCCACTCTTCGATTTTGCATCGGAATCATCATCATTTGTCGCGTCTTGTTGGAAAGAAGTTGACCTTAGAGCTTTATACGAGTTTCCAGAGCCCGAGAAAAACAAGAAGACATTACAGGTTAGATGATGCTGAACTGCATTTACCAATTCTTCGATAACATCCTCCCGGTAAATTTCCCTCGACATATCACTTGAAGTGAGAATGTACATCGCAAGAGAAATGGCATCCAATGCGCTTAGAATTTCTTTCATTTTGGACCTTGCAGGGTTGCAGAGAATTTTATGGGTACAACCAAATTTGATGTGTGCTGTCAAAATTTGCAAAATTTGCACGATATCAGTTGACCTCACATGTCGCAATAGCCCGCAATTGGAAAGAACCTTTATCTCGTCAACTAATTTACGAGGAAAATGGCCAAATAAAGGCCCATTTCTTGACAGAATACCCTGCAGATCCAAAAAAAAAACATTTTTATGACAGGACTTTTGGAAGACGCCATACATGTCTCACCTGTTCGAAATACTCTTGAAGCGATTCATTGAAATCATCTGCAGAGCAGACAAATGGTAAGATTCCCCTAGCCGCGAACGAACGTGTCATCATCCAAGATTGCGCACCTAGTATCTGCTTTTCACTTTTGTCGCAGGCCACCCTTCCGCGCTTGATCGTACACATGGACTGAGAAGGGTTTATTACCTGTGCACACTCCACACTGAGCTCAAAACGGCGGGTCAAACAACGCGAGTGAATCACCTTTGCTGATTGTTGTCTGGTTGCGTCATCAATCATCGAAATGCTGTTTTGATCTTTACCAACAATTGTACCTTGTAGAAGTGGAGGATTTGACTTCCGCAAAGGTCGAAGGGCTGGTCAAGAGAAAGAAAGTCAACAAGGAACAGATGCAGGGTCAGTCGCGGCGATATTGAAGACAAGTACAATACACTTACGATTGACATCAAAATGACCAGGCCATGTGTCGAACACGGCTCGGCGGAAGGTAGTTCCGGGCGAGGGAGATGTGAAAAGCTTCAAAGAACTCGATCTGAAAAGTTGAATGTTTATTGTCGCGCAGACCACAGATCGAGCGAAATACCCACAAATACGAAATATCTGCCCTGAGAAGAAGTCGACCGACAAGCGTCGCGAGTGCATCGGATGATTCTGGTTCTTTGGCCAGTAGTTTCTCGAGCAAAGGTGACAAACGTACGACTGGAAGAGGCAGGTAGGGATTTTCGAAAGTTGAAAGATTAGACAAGCGCAAAGCGCTATTTCGCTCTTCGATGTCGGTCGAAGTCACCATGGTTGTTGACTTAACAGGCAATGTGTATGTGTTGTGTTCAATAGTAGCTCAGAGGCATACACTCTCGCCGCAGGAGGGCTTACGTTTGTTCAGCCTGTACAGCATGTTCAGCCTGTTCAGCCGTTCTGGCTGTTCAGCTGTCAGAAGGACTCTCCATTTCAGAAGGTAATATTATACGAAGGTACGAAGGTACCTTTGAAGTAAGGTACGAAGTAAGGTACCTTCGTACCTTCGAACGGTTTTTCGGATTTTCACCCGGTGAAATTTCACCGTGTTTTGACAATCCTATGGGCAATCACCCTCGGGAGGCTTGGTCGACCCAGGCAAACAGTCAGA
>MDSY01017390.1_pt1 | contig 11377 bp, 12 predicted proteins | sample 811131 | NCBI WGS metagenome assembly MDSY01 (sample SAMN05326643, study PRJNA326480) | marine metagenome | isolation source: seawater | place: Atlantic Ocean: South West | collected 2010
AGGACTTTGCGAATGCAAGGCCCTGCTTTGTTATTTGAAAACCCTGTTAATGAACAGGGCTTACCAATAGGCATGCCTGTTTTAACCAATTTGTTTGGTACGCCGGATAGGGTTGCTCTTGCCATGGGACAAAAAGATGTTCACGCATTGCGTGATGTCGGTAAATTGCTTGCCATGTTGAAAGAGCCAGAGCCCCCTAAAGGTTTTCGTGATGCAATAGGAAAAATACCGGTTTATAAACAAGTATTAAATATGCCGGTTAAAGTGATTAAAAAAGCACTTTGTCAACAAGAAGTTGTTGAAGGCGATCAAGTTGATTTAACTAAATTACCAGTGCAAAGATGTTGGCCCGGTGATGTCGCACCCTTAATCACATGGGGTTTAACTGTGACTAAGGGACCTCATAAATCACGACAAAACTTAGGTATTTATCGTCAACAAGTGTTGGCCAAAAATAAAGTTATTATGCGCTGGCTTTCTCATCGAGGCGGAGCGTTAGATTTTCAAGAGTTTAAACAAACTAATCCTGGTGAGATGTATCCAGTGTCGGTAGCGCTTGGTGCTGATCCTGCGACGATTTTAGGTGCGGTGACTCCAGTCCCAGACACGCTATCTGAATATGCTTTTGCTGGTTTGCTGCGAGGTGCTAAAACTGAAGTAACTCAATGTATTAGCAATGATTTGATGGTGCCAGCATCAGCAGAAATTGTACTTGAAGGCTATATTGATCCCAATGAGGTTGCTCCAGAGGGACCTTATGGTGATCATACTGGTTATTACAATGAAGTGGATGATTTTCCGGTTTTTACAGTGACTCATATTACACAACGTAAAAATGCTATTTATCACAGTACTTATACCGGAAGACCCCCTGACGAACCAGCTATTTTAGGCGTTGCTCTTAATGAAGTTTTTGTGCCTATTTTACAAAAGCAATTTCCCGAAATTGAAGACTTCTATTTACCTCCTGAAGGGTGTTCATATCGGCTAGCCATTGTGACAATTAAGAAGCAGTATGCTGGGCATGCTAAACGGGTGATGATGGGTGTATGGTCATTTTTACGGCAGTTTATGTACACTAAATTCGTTATTGTTTGTGATCATGATATCAATGCGCGTGATTGGAAAGACGTTATTTGGGCGATGACAACACGAATGGATCCAAGCCGTGACACAGTCTTGATAGAAAACACACCAATTGATTATTTAGATTTTGCATCACCAGTCTCAGGTTTGGGGTCCAAAATGGGTTTAGATGCAACAAATAAGTGGCCTGGTGAAACTGTTCGTGAGTGGGGAGAGCCAATAACCATGAGTGAAAATATCAAACAAGACATTGATGAAATTTGGCAAGAACTCGGAATATTTGCGCCAAACCAAGAGTAATGATCAATAAAGGTTAAAAAATGAAACAAATAAAATGTCAGGTTCAATCTATCGAGTCGCTAACTGAGTTTGTGTATAAAGTGGTTTTAAAGCCAGCAGTAATCACTGATTTTCTGCCAGGTCAATACTTGAATTTTGTCATCAGTGACGATGATAAACGGCCTTTCTCTATTGCTAACGCGCCAGGTAGTGACACTATTGAACTGCAAATTGGCGCTTTTGCAGCCGATAGTTATCCTATGCAAGTGATTGAACATATAAAATCGTCTGATACTGTGACTATCGAATTACCACTGGGTAATGCGCAATTGAGAACAGAGACAGAACGGCCATTATTACTGATTGCTGGAGGTACAGGATTTTCTTATATTAAATCAATGTTTGAATTTTTGGCACAACAACAATCTCAGCGCATAGTTATTGTTTATTGGGGCTTACGCGACCTAAGCGCTTGCTATGAATTAAATAAAACACAAAATACAATAGACAGCCTAGCAAATGGTACCTTTAATACAGTAGTAGAAACTCCGAATGACAATTGGCACGGCCTTGAAGGCATTGTCCACGAAGTCGTCATGAAAGATATAAAAGACTTAGCCAATTATGATATTTATCTTGCAGGTCGCTTTGATATGGTAGGCGCTGTTCGCCGAGATTTTATTGCTCAGGGAGCTGATATTAATCGTATGTATGCTGATGCTTTTGCTTATATCTAATACACGCCAATAAAATGAGGTGTTTTTATACTGAATTTCTTCTGGTTATAAGTTAATCAGAGGGCTTTTCACTTGAAGATTTACAGCGCTTAAGAAGTTCAACACATTCTTCAATTGATCGATCAATATTTATTTGTGCAATAAATAAATGTGCACCAAGTGCAGCATCGAGCACATGGCATTGATGGAGAAATCCAGCAATGGGGCCAAACAGTTTTTCGCCTTTACAGCTGGTATACCATTCAAAATTAAGAGTGGCTTGTTGTTGATTAATTAATCCTGCACTCAGGCAATAGGCAAGTAAAGGTTTTTGCTCATGGATCAGTTGGTTAGCCAATCTAGGGGTAATGTTAGCTATTAAAGTATCAATGTTGTGTAAGCTTACCCCAACATACGCGAGTTGTTCTAAATCAATACCTCGGGTATTGGTTACCGTACTAATCGCCTTAATTGCATGCCACGGTAGCTGCCAATGACCTTTTTTATGTTGATAGCGGCATAGAGTAGGTGTTAATAATAAGCTATATTTCGGCTCCATTAATTTGCATATACCTAGAAATAGCATAACTGCAGAAAACGAAATCAAAAACATCAATGGCAGCCTAGCCTGTACCCATATAAATTGACTGATAATTATCAGTACAATTAAACAGAAAATACTCACTAAACAAATAAATAAGCCATGATGCTTAATAATAGGTTTGATTTTAATTATCGGTGCATTCATCATTTTAAAAAGGCCTAAAACCACATTTGGTTTTAACAAACTTTAACGGCGTTAATCGCTTAATCAGGGTCAACTGATTTCGCTGATTTAAGTAACTCTATTGCTTGTAAATAGTGTCCTTGTTGTTGCTGTACATCAGCAAACGCTAGTAAATCTGTGTTGTTATATTGTTTATCCTCAAGATTGAGGAGACTTTTAAAGGCTTTTTCAGCCATGGGAAGTTGCTTGCCAGCCAATGCTAGATGAGCCAAACAACTAAGCCATTTAGCATTATTTGGCTGCTTATGAAGTTGCTTCTGTGTGGCTAAAATGAGCTCGTCGGGGTTATTTACTGGTAATCTACATAACGCTTCAATGAGTCTTTTATTACTGCCTTTTTTAATAATGGGTAGCAAAAGTTTGACTAAAGGCTTGTCTATATTGTGTGTTGCTAAGACACGGCAATAGGCTATGATAACTGCATCACGCTGTTTTATTTTTCGTGATAAGTTTTCCCAATAGGTAATCAATGTTGAACTATCATGGGCAGTAATTTGATGATTAAATACCCCATAAAAGGTCGTTAACTCCCATTCCATGATTTTTTTATCAGAGAAATACTTATTTTTTCGGGCGCTGTTTAATTGCTCAACAACAACGTCATAGCGTTGCTCAATCAAGCTCAGATCTATATCTAAAGCAAATAATCCCGCACTATCGGCAATAGACTTTTGATGCTCATTGAGTGTAGTTCGAGCTTGTTGATATGCTTGTTGATCAATCAGTAGTTTTACGGTCACTAATATAACTTCTCTACTTGTTTCTTTAATAGAGTCTGGTGAATTATCAAGTTGGGTGAGGTAATGTTGGGTTTTTTCATTTAATGACTGCTTTTGTGCAGCGCTTGCTGCTGCTAAGAAAGCAATTTGCTTAAATTTTGTAGGCTCAGTGCTCTTTGCTAACAAGCGCTCAGCTTGTTGATAATCTTCTATAAGGTAAGCGGCAATACCGCTATTAAAATTTTTCAATGCACGCCTTTTACCAGCAAAGGTTATACTGTGCCATGCCCCTAAACCAAAAGAAAAGCCTCGTTTAATTAGCCGGCTAAAAACCAGTATTGATAAGAAAATAAAAACTAACATCGCGGTTGCAGCAGTAACCGTAGTTTCTCGAGCATGATCGCCTATTTTAATTAAAATATAGCCTTTTTCATCAATCAAATACGGTGCTGTCGCGATCGCAATGAAAAATAAGACAATAAATATTAATAAACGTTTCATATGGTTTCCTCAGCCTGTATCTGTTTTTGTGCACTTTTAGGTAAACTTGGCTTAGGCTTCGTGTCGATATTATTTTTATCTGAGGTCTTTGGTTTTGTGGGAACTATAGCGTCAATACTCTCTATTAGTTGTTGATTAATTACCTGTTTCAGGGCAAGCAAAGAACTCAGTTCTATTGCGTAGTCGACATCTATTATGTTTGTATTCATACGCTCAATTGTATCGAGAAATACGATGTTAGTGGTTTGCTCGATATCAAAATACTGTGTTATCCATTCATTGATATCGGTTAATGTTTGTTTAAATAGCACTGATTTGTGTTCTGTTGCTGCCCAAATAGCTAATTGTACCTTCAAGGACAGGTTTTGACGTAAATTCTGCTGATAATCAGGTGTTAATAATGGCTGAATATTGGCATTGATAGGGCGAAGGGTAAAATAATCGGCAATGAATTTATTCCAAGTAATTAATAAGTTAGCGCGCCAATCAGCAATGTCACCAGAGAGCTGTTTTTTTTCTATGGGTATGGCTTCTTTTTTTACGTGAGCTAGAGGTAAAGTGGAAATCTGTTTGTTTAATGCCATTAAGGATAAAACAGTGTCTTCGATGGCTAAGGCAGGTATAGAATTTAAGCGAGTAATATCATCACGTATTAATTGTCGTATCGCAAAGTATTTGCTTTGATCTGTTTGTTTGAAATGATCATCGGCTGCTATCAACAATTTAACTGCCGCAGGTATATCTTTGTGTAACCAAAGACTACGTGAGGCCATGCGGATCAAATATTCTGCTTCATTAATTAACCAGTCAGTTGGCTTCGCTTCTATTTGTTGGTTGATTCGCTTCTCTAGTTGCATTATCGATGACAGGTTTGATTCCTTAATCGTACTAAGTTGCTCTGTGAGTTTGCTCTCAATGGTGTTTTGATAGATAGACAGTTGCTGACGCCATTGCTCTTGATACGCCATTTTTTGTTGTGTAATGGCGTTATTAAATTCACTTTTTATTTGATTAGACTGTTGTTGATAATAAAAAAAAGCACTGAACATGGCAACAATGACCATAAGAATTAACAGGAGCGCAAAAACGGCCACTTTTGATATCTTATGATTTACTGACAACAGATCTTTCTCCGTTTTTTTAGTGGATTGTCGGATTGTCTGCTGCACTTTTTTTTGAGTAATAGCAGCTTTTGTAGAAGACAGATCCTTAGTCGGCGTTTTATCGTTAGAAGCAGTCCCTGAAACACTTGAATCGACCGATTTTGTTGGTTTGCTTTTTTTTATTGAGGTTGTATTTTGTGTGTTTGTTATTGATTTATCATCTGTCATGACTTCATTCCATATTGACGAATGGCTGCGGTTATTGCTTCATCATTGGCGCCGTTTGCATTAACTACGTTTAAAATGCCAAGTTCTAAAGCCCGAGTTTTGATACGTTGGCTGGCTACCACCCATAAACAGGTAGATTTCCATTGCGCCTTAACGGTTTTTATCAACACCATAACTTGCTCTAATATAGCGCTACTGGTAACCACAATACAATTAATCTTATTTTTTTTCCATTTTTGTGCTATTTCGTTGGTGAATGATCGCCACCGTCTTTGATATGTTTGTAAATAAAAAACATTGGCTCCTTTACTGGTCAGATATTGTGCAAGTAATTCTCTGCCTCCGTCTCCTCTTACAATGATAACATCTTGATTTTTCACCTGTTGTAATAGTGAATGATTAAGTAACCCTTCGCTGTTAAAGGCTAATGGTGTTTCAGCATTAATATGGTGTTGCCTAAGCGCCAGTTGGCTTTTGGGACCAACAGCAAGTACGCGGCTTTGTTTCCATTGAGATAACCCATAAGCGTGGGCGGCAAAATCAACCGCAGCAACACTGATAAAAATGATAATGGCTGAACGATGTTCATCAATTAAGAGTTGGTTCTTTACTGAACTTGCCAAGGGCTGATAGTCAAACAACGGAAGGCATATGGAGGATATTCCAACCGTTTGTAAGTGCTGTGCTAATATTTTACCAGAGACTTCTGGTCGGGTTATTAACACATGGGGTGAATTATTGATCATAAACTTGACGTAATATTTTATCGGCACCCAATGATAATAAGTGCTCTGCAAGTGACTTTCCTAATTGCTCTGCTTGATCACAAGGGCCACAAATATCGGCTTGTAAAATTTGACTGCCGTCTGTGCTTCCTACTAATCCACGTAGCCATAGGGTATTTTCTTTTATAATCGCATAACTGCCTATAGGAACTTGGCATCCCCCTTCTAGTGCTCTATTCATTGCTCTTTCTGCGGTTACACGAATACCCGTTTCAGAGCAGGCTAAGGGGGCAATTAAAGATTTTATATTGCTGTCATCTATACGGCATTCTATGCCAACAGCGCCTTGTCCATTGGCCGGTAACATAACCTCTGGGGCAATAAATTCCTGAATACGTTCAGGCATATTGAGGCGAATAAGTCCTGCTGCCGCTAAAATAATAGCATCGTATTCACCTTGGTCTAGTTTGTGAAGTCGGGTGTTCACATTACCGCGCAGATCACGAACATCTAGGTCGGGTCTAAGGGCTTTAATTTGGCTTTGCCGGCGTAAACTGGAAGTACCTAATATGGCTCCATGCGGTAATTGGTCTAACGATTTTATGGTGTTTGATACCAAGGCATCTCGAGGGTCTTCTCTTGGGCAAATAATTTCTAATGCTAATCCAGGAGGAAACTCTATTGGCACGTCTTTCATTGAATGTACGGCAATATCAGCGCGATTTTCCAACATGGCGACTTCAAGCTCTTTAACAAATAGCCCTTTACCACCCACTTTTGCCAGCGGTGTATCTAAAATAATATCACCCTTGGTGGTCATAGGGACCAATTCTACGCAAATGTTTTGATGATAATATTCTAATTGAGCCTTTACATATTCAGCTTGCCAAAGTGCTAGAGCGCTTTTTCGTGTGGCGATGCGTACGGTATTTTTAGTCATCACATATTACCTCGTTAATTAGCACGAAATACAAGTTCAACTGCAGCTTGCTTACTTACCGCGCTGGAGATAAATTGCCAAAATTCTTCACCACTACGTTTGTCTAGCCATTGGTGCTCAGAAAAATTAAAATGATGGCCATTAAATTTTGTTGCCACCCATATTTCATGAAGTGGCGCTTGCTTATTAATAATGATTTTTGTGTTGTTTTTAAATGTCAGGGTCAACAAGCCACTGACTCCTTCAAAATCAATGTCGACACCACAGTCTTCAATGGCCTCTTCGATGGCCAACAGTAAATTATCGGCTAATACATTATACTCTGTATCATTCATGCTTGATCCTTTTCACAAAAACGCGAATAATCGCTTTTGTTTCGTTGCTAAGTGATAGTCATGTGATTATAAAACGTCTATCATGGAAAAAAAATCGATTAAATACAAAATGCGTAAATTCAATTCAATTATTTTTATTTTTTTAGTGAGTAATCTTTTATTAACAGGCTGTGGTATGAAAGGTCCTTTATACCAAACACCGAAAAAACAAACTGATAATAACACTGAACAAGCTCAACTTTCTAACAATCAAAAGGAAAATTAGTGGTAGATTTTTTTAATTATAAACGTGATCAGCTCTATGCGGAAGAATGTTCTGTTGATGAGTTAGCTAAAAATCATGGTACGCCATTATTTGTCTATTCACGTGCCACTATAGAACGCCATTGGCATGCCTTTGATAAGGCTGCAGGCGAACGTCCACATTTGGTTTGTTATGCAGTAAAAGCTAACAGTAATTTAGCTGTGCTGAATGTCATGGCAAGGTTAGGCTCTGGCTTTGATATTGTTTCCAAAGGTGAGTTGTGTCGGGTGATTGAAGCGGGTGGAGATGTTAAAAAAGTAGTTTTCTCAGGGGTAGGCAAAACTTCAGAAGAAATAGCTTTTGCTCTAAACAAAGGCATTTATTGTTTTAATGTTGAATCAGCTGCAGAATTACATAGAATACAAGAGGTTGCCGCAAGGTTAAATAAACGTGCGCCTATTTCTCTTCGCGTCAATCCCGATGTCGACGCCGGAACTCATCCTTATATTTCAACCGGGTTAAAAGAGAATAAATTTGGTATCAGTATTGATGAGGCTCAAGCCTTGTATATTAAAGCACAGCAACTTTCTCATATAGATATTAAAGGCATTGATAGTCATATTGGCTCGCAACTGACTCAAGTAACCCCTTTTTTAGATGCTCTTGATAGAGTGTTAGTGTTAGTTGACAAGTTAAGTGAACAGGGCATTGAGCTATCACATATCGATGTTGGCGGCGGTTTAGGTGTTTGTTATTCAAATGAGCAACCGCCTCATCCACAGGAATATGCGAAAGCGATTGCCGATAAGTTATCGGGCAGAGATATTACCTTACTTTACGAACCAGGCCGTGCGATTATGGCTAATGCGGGTATATTAGTCACCGAAGTGGAACTGATCAAAACCAATGCAGGTCGTAATTTTGCTATTGTTGATGCGGCGATGAATGATTTAATCCGCCCCGCACTTTATCAAGCTTGGCAAAATATATTACCTGTAAACGCTAGCAGTAGTGCGCCAAAAGTTCGTTATGATATTGTTGGTCCTGTTTGCGAAACGGGTGATTTTCTCGGTAAAGAACGTGATTTGTCGATTATTGCCGGTGATTTTCTGGCGATTCGCTCTTCAGGAGCCTATGGTTTTACGATGAGTTCTAACTACAACAGCCGACCGCGTGCTGCAGAATTAATGGTTGATGGTGACGAGTCTTTTGTGATCCGCAAGCGAGAAACTATTGAACAATTGTGGCAAGGCGAGTCTTTATTGCCGTGATGTTAAATAGCGCCCTATTCAATTGAATAAAAGAGAATTATAGATAGATGTTAGTTCATTTTTCGAAAATGCATGGCTTAGGTAACGATTTTTTGGTGATAGATAATGTCACCCAAAATGTATATTTACCCAATGACTTAATACGCCGTTTAGCGGATAGAAACCGAGGTGTTGGTTTTGATCAGTTACTTGTTGTTGAGCCTCCATATGATCCTGATTTAGATTTTCATTATCGTATTTTTAACGCTGATGGCAGTGAAGTTAGTCAATGCGGTAACGGTGCTCGGTGTTTTGCTCGTTTTGTTAAAATGAAAGGCTTGATTGCTCGCAATAAAATTAGAGTGTCGACTCAATCAGGTAAAATGACCCTCTTTATCGAAAAGGACGGTAATGTTTCTGTGACCATGCCTGTGCCACAATTTGAACCTAGTAAGATACCTTTTACTGCGCAAAAAACTGAAGGCACATACATATTACGCAGCATCAACGAAACCGTATTATGTGGAACAGTATCCATGGGTAACCCTCATTGTGTTATTACAGTTGATGATATTGAGCAAGCACCAGTTATTGAACTAGGCACAGAGCTATCAATTCATTCCCGTTTTCCTAAAGGGGCCAATATTGGATTTATGCAAGTGATCACACCTGAGTCAATTAAGCTTAGGGTATACGAAAGGGGGGCAGCTGAAACCTTAGCTTGTGGTAGTGGGGCTTGTGCAGCTGTAGTGATCGGACAAATGCAAAAAAAATTAGCAAAGCAGGTCAATGTTGAGTTACCAGGTGGTACATTGCGCATTTACTGGAAAGGACCAGGGAACCCAGTAAAAATGACAGGCCCTGCGGTACACGTTTTTGATGGACAATTACAGTTATGAATAATGAAACAAGCAGTAAAAACGATAAATTAGCAAGTCATCAAACAGAAGAAATTGTTTTGTCTGATGAAATCATCGTCAGTTATTTAGAAGATAATCCTGATTTTTTTAATCAGCATACTGAGTTATTAACAGGTTTACGTCTCAGTGATAGTCATCGAGGTACTGTTTCGCTGGTTGCACGCCAGCAAACATTATTACGGAACAAAGTTGTTGCACTTGAAGAGGAAATCACTCAGCTGATGGTGATTGCCAGTCAAAATGAGCAGCTTTTTGAACTCTATAGTGACCTTTATTTACGATTAATTGATTGTCAATCAGCCAATGAATTACTTGATTGTCTATATCAGGCAACAACTGAACTGCTGTCATTGTCTGGTTTAAAATTATGGCTAAACGAAACGGTTGAATTTAACCATGACAGTTTAATATCTTCTGATTGTAGTGACATCATGGATACACGTTTACAGCATGATGAATATTACTTTGGTCGGTTACAGCAAGGTGAGCAATTGCAACTTTTTGCCACTATTGGTGATGGCTCTGTGGTGTTAATTAAGTTACAACATCAGCAAAAGTCGTTAGGTTTTTTAGCCATCAGTAGTCAAGATGCTGAGCATTTTGACCCTCGAATGGATACCCTGTTATTAAGCCAATTCAGGAAGTTGGTTGCTAAATTAATTTACCAACAACTCTTTACTTCTCAAAGGTAAATAACCAAGGATGTACTCGCTTGAAATTTAACCGCCGATTAAAACCTTTTCAAGCGATCAGTTTCGATCTTGACGATACCCTTTACCACAATGCCCCAATAATGGTAGCGACGTCAAAAAAAATGTCTCGCTATTTTGATGACAGACTGCCCCGAGGTACGAAGGGTTGTTATGACCACCCTTATTGGTTTAGTTTTCGTCAACAAGTGTTACAAGATAAGCCTCTTCTGCGTCATGATATTGGGCAGATGCGTCTGCATTGTTATTATCTAGGAATAAAAAATCTAGGTTTTAGTGAAGTACAAGCAGATGAAATGGCGAGCCAAGCATTACAATTTTTTATGATAGAGCGAAGTAATTTCAAATTGCCGCAAGCGACTCATCAGTTACTGACAGCGCTGAAAAGTCGTTGGCCTTTAGTTGCCATTACCAACGGCAATGTCGATACAAAAAAAATTGGTTTGCACCGTTATTTCACAGATACTTATCAAGCGGGTAAAGATTTTCAACTAAAACCGGCACAGGACATGTTTCATAAAGCCTGTCTAAACCTAACCATACCTACAAATAAGCTCTTACATGTTGGCGACTGTGGACGAAGTGATGTTTATGGAGCTAATCGATCGGGCTGTCAATCGGCTTGGTTATCCAGTTACCAAGTTGGACAGCCAATAACGTCATTACCTACTATTGAGTTGGCAGACATTACAGATTTGTACCAGTTGTTATAAACGTAATAGACCTCAATCACTGATTAAAACTATTTGTTTAGATCAAATCTCTTAATGTAAATTGACAATATAGTTTCATACTAACAAGCTCGATATGGTGAGCAATTTAAGTATTGTGGTC
>MDSY01056063.1_pt1 | contig 11377 bp, 11 predicted proteins | sample 811131 | NCBI WGS metagenome assembly MDSY01 (sample SAMN05326643, study PRJNA326480) | marine metagenome | isolation source: seawater | place: Atlantic Ocean: South West | collected 2010
AAATTCAAATCCAATATTGGTATTTTCAACAATGGTTTCGAGTATTTTTTGAGCTTCAACCGCTACTTCTCGTCCAGTCCCGTCGCCAGGTAGTATCGCAATGTTGTAGTCGCTCATGATTGTGCCACAAGACACTGGTAAATGAACAAAACTGTATTAGTTTAAAGGTGAAAATTACTCATTTATAGATTAGGGCGACGCTAATTACAGGTAGTCCTAAGGATCTCTAAGACATGTTCAAGTGACGGAATAGTGTGATTTTCAAGTGGAGGTGAAAACGGCACTGGAGTATCAAGTGCGCCAATTACACATGGTGCTGATTCAAGCGCGTAGAAGCATGACTCCAATATACGACTTTGAATTGTGTGGCCAAGGCCACCACTCCATTGACCTTCTTGCAAGATCACTAGTCGACCAGTACGCATTACTGAGTCTACACATGTTTGTGCATCAAACGGAATGATTGTTCGCAAATCAATTATTTCAACTTCAATCCCTTCACTAGACAAAATATCAGCTGCTTGTTTTGCGAGGTGTAACATTGCCCCCCATGTAACAAGAGTTACGTCGCTTCCACCTCGAACAACTTCTGCTTTGCCAATTTTGTAATTCTCATTATTTGATATCGCATCATTTACCTTCTTGGTGTCTACCTTTTGGTTAATGTTCTGCCCCCATCCGGTCAAACCACCTCTCAGCCCATACAAACCAATATGTTCCAACATGATTACTGGATCTTTAATTTCAGCTGCTTCTACAAGCAGATCATAGGCATCTTGCGGTGTCCCCGGTGCTAATACGATAATTCCCGGGTCATTGGCAAACCAAGATTCAATCATATTGGCATGGAACGGTCCAGAACGAGTTTTCGCACCTAAAGGAATCCTAATCGTCATTGGACAATCTGCACCCCAACGCCATCTAAGCATAGCTGCATTATTGATTAGTGCATTAAATCCAAGCGCTGCAAATCCGCCAAACTGAATCTCTACCATTGGCCTCATGCCAGATAAGGCAGCACCTGTTCCAGTATGAACAATGACTGCTTCGCATAAAGGCATATCAACCAACTTATCATCATGACCAGCGTTTTTTAGTGCAATATTCATTCCAAATGCACCTGCAACCTCCATATCCTCACCTATGAACACACAATCATCTCCATACCGGTTTGCAATATCTACCATGGCTTGTTGAATTGCTCTAGCATAAGTCCATCCACCCTTTGTGGCATATTCCAATGTTGATTCTCCTACCTCAAGAGACGCTGGTGAGTACTCTGTAGCGCCATTTTGTAAACGAGAAAGATGATCTTGATGTGTTTCTGCATCAGTTATGCTGGTTACTCCCTTGGTAACAGTTTCAGGGTCTGGCCACTCCATTTCAAGCAATTTTTCTCTGTCACTTTCAACCAATAATCTCTCTTCTTCCTCCATTGATTCAATTAAATCAGCATCAATTCCCAAGTCTAGCATTAGTTGCCTATGAGTTGAAATTGGATCTTTAGCAGCCCAGTAATCCAATAAACTTCGGTCGACATACCCAGGAGGTGTCCCTGATTCATTGCCGAGATAAAGGTCATCATGATGATGGGCGTGTCCACAACCTCGCATAGTTTCTACATGGATTAAAGTCGGGCCGCCACCTTCTAGTGCAAACTCTCTAGCGCATGCGACACTTGCATACCATGATGCTGGGTCTGAGCCATCAATTGTCCAACTCGGAAATCCCATCGCTTTTGCTTTATCTGCCCAAAGCTCAACTCCAGATTGATTTATAGTAGCAGTATCTAAGGCAATTTGATTATTTTGTAATATGTAAGTAATCGGAAGGCCTCTAGTTCCTGCAAGGTTTAGTGCTTCCCAAAACTCACCAGATGATGATGCACCCTCTCCAATACATGCAACATGAAATCTATCTATTTTCTTCTGCCAAGCACCAAAGGCTAATCCGGTCATTGTTGCACTGGCAATTGGCAAAGGTGCAGTTGGTGGAAGCACTCCTACATGCCAAGCTCCAATGTGTAAATCTCTGCCTCCAGCATCATCCCAGCCTCCATTTTGATTTGAACCAACTTTGCCTAAATTTGCTGCCATTACTCCAAGTGGAGTATCTCCCATTGCGAGAGAAAGTCCTACATCCCTAATCATGGGTGCTACTAAATCTCCTTCATAGCCTGCCCCTGGCTTTGAATCAAGCTTCGCATTTGGGCTTGTTTTGAGAGCGGTGGCAACTGCTACAACACCCTCCTGCCATGTCGACCTAAACCCTTTTCCACCAAATTTACTTCCATCAGGCGTAGTAATTCCTTCGGTAAAAATCTCTTTCAATGCCTCATCCATATATCTTGTACGAGTCATATTTCGCTGCCATTCAAGTCTCTGATCAATAGTAACCGACATATAATGAGCAAGTCTTCTAAACATTAACTTCATATCGATTATGAAATGAGTGTTTCTCCTTTCAAGAAATGATTCAAGGCTTCTTCTTGGAATAACCTCAGCATCTTTTTCATTAGACATTTTTGCTTCGATTTGTGCGACTAAAGCATTTTCTAATGAAACAATAAATCGTTGACAGAACTTATCCCAAGAGGGCCCTTCAAATTGTTTTATTTCGGAACCAACAACATGATCCCAAATATCTGAAACAATTGGAATTTTCCCATCATGTTGTTGAGCAACAAATAACAAAACCTCTCTTTTTGCAGCATCAACCAGTAATGGTTGGGTGAATTCTAATTTGGCCATAGGCGACCAATTTGAACCCAAAATTTCCGGTAAATCGCCCTGCGCCATGGTTTGGCCACAAGAAACACCCATACAAATTGAACGATGTTGATTAAACAGACTCAACTCTGCTATTTACCGCATTCTTGGTTATTCTAGCAATCAACATCGTTACAAAAATTGATGCTATTACACCAATGATCAAAAGAGTTGTTCCTACTGGAGATTTTGCAAAACTGTCCATTCCTTCACCACTAAACACTAATTTACCTGCTGCTAGTCCAAAATAAGCATAAGCGAAGGAATATACAATACTGGAAAGGTTGGATAAAAAGAACACTCGAGTAGAAACTGGACTACTTGACATTACATAATTTAACAACTCGTCGGGAACTATCGGAGAAAGCCTAACCAATACAGAAATTTGCATAGCCTCCTCATTGATAGCCGATTCCAATTTTACCAATCTCTCATCGCTAGCCACTATTTTTGAGATGTAATCTCTAAACAGCCATCTACCAAGTAAGAATGCGATTAAACCACCAATTAAAGAAGCAATGAAATTGACTATCACGGCTAACCAATATGGGAACAAAGCTCCTGCTCCAACTTTTAGTATTGGGGTCGGGAGAACTAAGACTATCGCTAAAGATACGACTAGGCAATATACTACTGATGATAATGGTCCGAGTTCATCAAACCATTCGATAAAACCTCCAACATCTTTGAAAAAGAAAAATCCTAAAATCAGCCATATTGAAATAACCACTAAAGAAAAATAAAGTCTCGTCCGACTAACCTTCTCTTGCTTAATTTTAATTTTTGGTTGAGGGGACAATTTTACTCCTCCTCTTCATCGATACCATCAATGGTTTTGACAGTCGGGAAGGAGGATAATACATCACCTATCATCTCGGTTATATCTTCAATTTGAGTGATTAAAGTAACATCTTCAACAGTACCTGGACGCCCCAAACTCCACATCAAATCATAGACTAGTTCATTGGTCAATCTAGTTAATTTTAGGACCTCTGGATCTACCCCAAATAGGGCTTCATCTGGCATTAAAGCAACCAATTCAGGCTTTTCATCCAAAACCTCATCCATCACAGATTCAACTTCATTTTGAATAGATGAAGCCTGTTGCTCAAGAATATCTTCCATTGTGGTCATCCCACCTTTCAATTTAGTCGACCTAGCATTCCCGGAACCTAATTTTTCTCCTTTAGCAACTTGATCATATGAAGCATTAGATGTTTCATCTTCATTTTCTTCACTACTTTCTTGACTTGATTTCAATTGTTCAGGATCTACGTCTTGAACTAAATTATTCAATGCAATTCTCAGCATTGCTGCCATTGTTGAAGGGTCAAACATATCTTGAACTTCTAACCCTTCCTCATCCATTTGAACAAGAATCTCATCGATAAAACTTGGATTGATTTTTTCTGGACCCACCAAGCCTTTCAACATAGGAAGGGCCCATGTTGAATCACCCATCAGCATCGAGACATCAAAACTTCCCCCACCTGAATTTGGTCCTTCGACATCTGCAGGAGGAGGAACAAACTGTTTCCTTGCATGCTTATTCAACTGCTCAATCAGAACTTTCATGTCAATAGGTTTGGCAATCACTTCTGAGATGCCAGCCTTTGCTGCAGAAATTAAATATTCTTGACTTGAATTTCGTGACAAAACAACAATTCTACACTTGAATGCAAATTCTGGGTCACTCATCAATCTTTGCGCAGCGTCTATGGCGTCGCCATTTTTCCAATCTCCCTCAATCAAAACAATTTCTGGCATTGTAACTAATGCTGTGCCTTCAGCTTGTCTTAGAGTTCCCGCTCTAGTAATATCAAAACCCTCACGTTCGAGAGTATTTGCAAGAAGAGTTCTTCTACCTTCATTTTCATCTGCAACGATTACTTTGGCCAAAATTATCCCCCCCGTATATGATGAAAACTAACTCCAACATTTGAACCTCATCCTGTAAATTGTCCAAACATGCGGAAAATTACCCAAGGTTAGTTTACCGAGAATTAAAAAATTTAATCGAGGCGAAAATTTGACCAATCATTCAATATCTGCGGGAATATTACTGCTCCATGCCATTATTCCGCCATCAAGATTGTACAATTTATTTCCTTCATATCCTGCATTCATCAAAAACATAGCAGCCATCTGAGAACGCATACCACTTCTGCACAACAAAATGATATCTCGATCTTTTGGTATTTGGTCAACTTTACTTAGAATATTTTCATGAGGAATTTGTAAATCAGTAAATGATACCTTCATTTGATCATATTCCCCATCTGATCTGACATCAATCAAGAATGGCATCCAACCATTCGATTTCTTATCCTTATACTGCGCAACTGATAGATGATTGAACATAACCTCACCAGCGGTTGCCGGTTCTTCAATTTCACCGTCAATTAAGTTTGAAGATTGGCACCACCCATTTTCCTCAAACATTTTCCTTACTTCACTTAGATTTGTTTCAGAACTGTCATTCTTCGAGAAATTAAGTGTTCTAAATGACATGGCTTCAGCATCATAAAGCAATAATTTACCTGACAATAAATCACCTTTATTCAGTATAATTTTGATTGCTTCTGTCGCTTGTAAAGAGCCGATTACTCCGGGAAGAACACCAAATACACCACCCTCAGCACAGGATGGAATCATTTTACTTGGTGGAGGTTCAGGAAATAAATCTCTATAGCAAGGTCCTTCATTATAGTTGAAAACACTAACTTGGCCTTCAAATCGATAGATAGACCCATATACCCAAGGAATTCCAAGTATTTTGCACATATCATCAACTAGATATCTGGTTGGAATATTATCAGTTCCATCGATAATTAAGTCCCAATTAGAAAATATTTTTTGAGCATTATCTGGAGATAATCGCTCATTCCATATTGTTACTTTTATTGCTGAATTTATTGATAAAATACGCTCTCTAGCTGATTCGACTTTTGCCATACCAATATGCGATTCGCTGTGAATTACCTGCCTTTGTAAATTTGATAAATCAACAACATCATCATCAATAATTCCAATCTCGCCAATTCCTGCAGCAGCCAAGTATAACAGTACGGGACTACCTAATCCACCGGCTCCAACTACGAGTACTCTTGATTGAGTGATTAATTTCTGACCTTCTATACCAACATCGGGTAGCGAGATATGCCTTGCATACCTATTGATGTCGACCATGAACATGCGAGAGTATGCTAATTGATGAATTAAGAGGTTGTTCAATGGATTTTATCTTCTAGCCATTTTTCAGCATCCATTGCCGCTTGACAACCCATTCCAGCAGCAGTAATTGCTTGCTTGTACCTTGTATCAACCACATCTCCAGCCGCAAATACACCTTCTACAGAAGTCATCGTGTGTTGTTTGTGAATAATGTAGCCATTATCGTCAGTCTCAATTTGACCCCCTAGGAACCCAGTAATTGGTTTGTGTCCAATAGCAATAAATGCTCCACTGGCAGCTATTTCTTCAGTAGTTCCATCTCTTGGATCCTCAAGTACTGCTCCAGTAAGTCCGTTTTCATCAGATAACCACTCTTTGACTTGTCTGAAAGTTTTAATCTCAATCTTGTCGTTATTTACTGCACGCTCGTACATTATTGTACTGGCTCTAAAGACGTCCCTTCTGTGAACAAGAGTTACTTTTGAGGCAAATCGGGTCAAGAATGTTGCTTCCTCGCAAGCTGAATCTCCACCACCAATTACCAGTACTTCTTCATCTCTAAAGAATGCTCCATCACAGGTTGCACATGTCGATATTCCACGGCCTTTTTGTTCGGCTTCACCCGGCGCATTTAACCAAATAGATTCAGCGCCAGTAGAGATAATTATAGCATGAGTAAGAAATTCTTCACCTTCAACTGTTACTTTGTAGGGTCGTTGAGATAAATCAACAGATTCCACATTTCTATCTTGAACTTCTAGACCAAATCTTTCAGCTTGTTCACGCAACTGCATCATCATTTCTGGCCCACCAATACCTTGAGGATAACCTGGGAAGTTTTCGATATCTGATGTTAACATCAATTGACCGCCAGACATATATCCAGCAAACATCAATGGATTGAGCATAGCCCTAGCAGTATACAATCCAGCAGTATAACCTGCAGGCCCAGAACCAATAATCACCACATCCCTAACATCACTCATCTAATCGCCTGCAAGATTGAGAGAGTACACTCACCTATTGAATCTTTACATCAATAAATGAATTGATTCTACTGATTATTCATTACTACAACTGCATTTACTGCGGCTCTAGCATGGGGCTCTAAACGAGGCTCGATATGTTGTGGTTCTGCACCGGGTCCAATTATTCCCAAACCTATCGGTTTGTTATGTGAAATCTGTAAATCTACTATTGATTTCAAAACTGCATTACCCATTGATTCTCCATGCAATGTTTCGCCCTTTTCGATAATTCCTAAGCAAATTGCTCCATCAAAATTTACTATTGCACGATTTAAAGCAAGTGGAACTTCCATTGAGCCTGGCACCCAAATAACTTCAGCGATTTCTATAGAATGGGTCATTGCTTCTTCTTTAGCGAATTTAAGCATCGATTCAATTTCTTCTTTGTGAAACGATCCACAAACTGCTACTATTTTCATTTCATGCCACCTTATCTTTTAACAAACGCTCTATGGTTTCAACTATTAACTGAGTATTACTATCAATTTCAATATTGACAATATCGCCAACTTCTTTGGTATCAAGAATAGTTAATCTCATAGTTTCTGGAATTATATGCAGATCAAAGCAACCATCACTAACTTTACCAACAGTTAGTGAGATGCCATCTATAGCAATGTAACCCTTCTCAGTTAGATATTTGTGAATTGATGGCGGCGCTAAAATACTCAATGACATTTGATCGCCTGAAGTGGTTTTCTTTTTGATTATTCCAGTATCAAAAATGTGGCCTGATAAGATATGACCGCCGACTTCTTCACCGAACTTTAGAGAGCGTTCTATATTGACATAATCGCCAACAGATAAATCGCCTAAATTTGTCCTTTGAATAGTTTCATCTATAATGTCAAATTTGATAATATCTGAGTTTATTGTTACTACTGTAAGACATACTCCGTTTACAGAGACACTGGCGCCAATTGCTATATCATCAACATTTGGCAATTTTATTTCGAAAGAAGTTACAGTGTTTTTGGTGGATACTGAAATTATCTCACCAATACCTTGGACTATACCTGTAAACATTTTACTTCCCTCAGTCTTTGTTTCTTGACAACTCAAGAACTCGAGCAATTATTTTCCGAGTGCCATCTAAATCATCGCTTAATCCTTCGACTCTAGTAACTTTAATTGCACCATAGCCTAAATCATTCAATTTTTGTCGTATTGAATCTTCAGCATGTTCTTGATCATAACCTAATGCGATTATCTCTGGATTAACCACCGGTAAAATTTCAAAAATTGATACATCTGGTGAGTTGCCAACTATTGCTTCATCAACAGGTTTCAAGCCCTGTACCATACGTCTTCTCAAGTCATGATTAGTTACCGGCTCATGCTTTCTAATCCTAACTGTATCATCATGTGCAACAACGACTGTGAGGTGATTTCCAAGTGCTTTAGCCTGTTCAAGATAATGGAGATGGCCAGCATGAAGTAAATCGAAAACCCCAACGGCCATAATTCTCATTAAATCCTCTCCAAAGTAACGCTGTTCAATGATATTGATGATTCTATCGATTATTTCTTCATGTTTAATGCTTCAATGATATCAGCACCCTCGAGAAATGGAATATCTCTTGATTTTGCCCATAATTTAGCTTCATCAACTGATAGGGCTAAATCGCCATCCGGCTCAAGCATTTCTGCACCAATTACCACCGGTGAAACATTCGCTAATCTTGCTAAGCCAACTGCTAATTCAGTATGTCCTTGCCGGCGTAACAAACCACCTTCAGTTTCTCTACAAACAGGGATATGGCCAGGTGTTCTAAATTCTTGTCCGAGTAATTTTTTAGCCTCTTTATCTTCAGTGTTATTGGTAAAAACCTCATTGGTTAATTCTGCAAACCGCCTAGTTGTTAGGCAACGGTCTTTATCGGTAATTCCTGTATATGTTCCTCTGTGGTTTAGAGACAAGGTAAATGCAGAACGCGAATCATAACGTAAATCATTGGTCACCAATTCTTGCAATACATCATATTGACTGGTTAGAGCTTCATGAGTGTGGAGATCTTGCAAAAATGGCAAACCAAACTTTTCTCCAACTTCGTGTCCAATCGCTAAGAACAGTAATCCTCCACAGTCTTGGCGTAATTGCCTCATATTTGCTGGAGTAACATGTTGAGCAGAGAATAAAAGGTCGGTCTCGCCCTCTCTTTTTTCAGAATCAAAAAGACAAACTGGTAAGCCATTGGAAAATGCATTAATAGCCTCTTTAATCGAATTGCTCATGTCTACGGGTTGAACCTCTCATTGATGAAGTGTCGCATACAATCATAGCAGCTAAATTTACCTTTTTACGGGTCTTTTTGCCCGAATAACGGAAAGGTCTTATCATTAGGTGACCATTGGCTTGAACCTGCGGGGGGATGTAGTTGCCGATTAAATTGGGTCCAGCAGGTATTCCATTATCATGCAAAGGTCGTACTATCGTAGAAGGTATGGACGACATCATCTCTCTAGGTTTGGAAACCATGGAAGTCCAAACTGTAAGAATGATTGCTCCTCAACACTTTGAACAATACTGGCAAGCCGGAGTGTTGGCCAATAAAACTGAATTTGAAATGAACATTCACGGCCCATATTATTCTGAATTACTTGGTGATAGAGTCGAAAGAGGACGTTCATTGACCAAAATTGAATCCACATTACAAGCAGCTAAAACAATCAATGCTCGACACATTACGCTGCATGCTGGACATTATGGTGAAATGGGCAGAGGACGTGCGGCAAACGAACAATTAGCGAATGTCTATGCTGGAATAGTTGATAGAGTTCACGAAATTTGGCATGATGATGAAGATATTTATCCTGTATTCCCATGGTTAAAGGACGGAACTCCATCAAAAATTGGTATTGAAACATCAGGTCGACAAGAATTATGGGGTAGCCTTGAAGAAGTTCTTGAAGTTGTTAATCACGTTGAGGGAACTGTGCCTGTACTCAACATTGCCCACATACATTCTAGAGGTCATGGTAGTATGAGAACCTCTGAAGATTATGGAGAAATGTTTGATTTAGTGAGGGAAACAATCGGTACCAAAGAATTCTACTGCCATTTCTCCGGAGTCGAACACAGAACTGGTAATGCAATGCATTATACTCAGATCAAGAAGTCGGACTTGAACTTTGAACCTCTAGCAGAATTTATTGTAGAAGAGGGAGGATGGTTAGACATTACACTTATCTCGGATTCACCATTGCTTGAACACGATGCTATGTACATGCTGCAAAATATCGAAAAGGCAAGACACAAGCAACTTGAACGTAAAGCTAGAGAGGATAGAAGAAGAAGTCTAGCTGCGCAAACTGGAAGGTCTACTGAAGAAATTAAAGCTAGAGAACTTGAAATTGCTAATGCACGCACTCAAGCCGCTACTGAAGAAATGAAAAAGAAGGCTGCTGCGCAAAAGGCCGAGGCTGATGCAAAAGCCAAAAAAGACGATTCTGCGAAAGAAACAAAGCAAAAAGCGAAACCTAAGGCTAAGGCTACTAAAACAAAGAAGAAAGAAGAAAAGGACGACACAGATGTCTTTGACTTTGATGAAGAAGATGAAGACCTTTTCTGACCTCGTCGTTGGAATAACCATCCTCAAATCAATAATTTCGCTCTGATATAGCGGCAATTAACATAAAGACAATACAAATCGCAGATTCGGTCAACATGGCACATATTGCAATTCTTGGACTTGGAAATTGGGGCACTGCGGTGGCTAGAATGTGGTTGTTAGAAGGCCATAAGGTAAAGGGATGGACTATAGAACAAGAAGTGTATGAGTCAGTCGTAATGGATGGCATAAACAAAAAATATCTCCCAAATCATTCTGTCGAAGGATTGGAAGCAACGATGCGCCTTGATGAGGCTTTAGATGGCGTAGAAATAGTCGTTTTAGCAATACCATCTTCAGTTATTCTAGATGTTGTTGATGAAGTGATTCCGCATTTGAGACCTGGACATGTTCTTATTGACCTAGCAAAAGGTTTAGCCCCAGGCAAACGACTAATCTCTCAGGCTATTCATGAAAAACTCAATGCCGCTCAGAAAGCCAATCCATTGGCTGTAGTTACTGGCCCAACTATTGCACCAGAAGCTGCAGGTGGCGTAATTACGACCGCCTTAGTTGCGAGTGAGGATGAATCTATTGCTAAACGATTAGCAGAAACTTTGACCACTCAAACATTTATCCTACATTCTGCGTCAGATCCAGTCGGTGCAGAACTATGGGGCGCATTCAAGAATGTCATTGCATTAACTTGTGGACTTGTGGATGGACTCAAAAAAGTCGGAACACTTGGCGGAGACAATCTAAAAGCGGCAATTTTCATGGCTGGATTCAAGGAAGGTTGCTTACTATTACCGCAACTTGGTGCAAAAGCAGAAGTTGCATTTGGACCAGCTGGCTT
>MDSY01037326.1_pt1 | contig 11376 bp, 11 predicted proteins | sample 811131 | NCBI WGS metagenome assembly MDSY01 (sample SAMN05326643, study PRJNA326480) | marine metagenome | isolation source: seawater | place: Atlantic Ocean: South West | collected 2010
AATCACTTTGAACTCCATCAATTGATACTTTCTTTAGCTCTGAATATGCCAATTGTTCAAAATTCTGCTCGTCGTTTGGATTTTTAAGTAAGTCTTGGTAGGTTCTGTTTTGTGCTTTGGCACCGTCGCTCACTGAAACGGTTGGGCCAAGTGGAATTGCTTTTTGTGTGTCAATCAAGCTCTTTCTATTCTCGGGAAGAACTTTAACTAGCATGGCATCGTTGTCCTTAAACCAATTGATTGTATTTCTCATATTGGCATTGACAACTGTCTCGGTAAGTTTTTTTACTGTTGCTTTTTCAATGTCTAATATCCAAACTTCTGTGCCGTCTTTTGTAGTGTTTAAGCAGGCTATCATTTTTTCATTTGGAGATAGGCTAAAGTTAGACAGCCTTGGGTTTTTTGGCAGTCCTTTTACTTCTATTGCTTCTTTTGCTAGCGCTTTTTTTACTTTTATATTGTTGTAATAAGTGGTTCTGCTTCCAATGTTTTGTTGCGGATTAATCCGCAAGCCAGCGAGACGCATTTCACTTGCTGAAAGTTCGGCAATCGACTTATAGGTGTCTCTGTAAATTAAAACTACGTTTTCACCTTTACTATCAATTATTACGCTTGGGGCTAAAGGAGCATTTACCAATTCCAAAATAGATTCTGGCGGTTCCTGATATTGGAGTTTTTCCTGCGAAAACACAGTAAAATTAACGAGGGCCAAAATGACGAGGAGGATGTTTTTTTTCATTTCAATATTTTTTGAAAAAGATACTAAAATTTGTAGTCGTTTAAAACTTTAAAACTATGCATGCATAGTAGATTTTTAAAAAAAATTTCAAGCAACTAGAGAGAATAACTATCTTGTCGCTTCAGCCATAAATTACAGTTTAATGTTTACATCAAAAATTAGCGGATTAGGGTCTTATGTCCCTGAAAATGTAGTAACGAATGACGATCTCTCGAAATTAATGGATACAAATGATGCTTGGATACAAGAGCGGACGGGTATCAAAGAAAGACGACATATTAAGAAAGGAGACGGTAATTCTACGTCTATAATGGGTGTAAAGGCGTCGAAAATAGCTATCGAACGAGCCGGCTTGACAAAGGACGATATCGATATGATAATTTTTGCAACACTAAGCCCCGACATGTACTTTCCCGGAGGCGGGGTGGAGGTTCAGGAACTTATGGGGATGGGTACTATTCCTGCTTTGGATGTGCGAAATCAGTGTAGTGGATTTATTTATTCTCTTTCAGTGGCCGATCAATTTATAAAAACGGGTATGTACAAGCATATCTTAGTGATTGGTAGTGAGAATCATAGCGGCGGTCTTGATTTTACCACAAGAGGAAGAGGCGTTTCTGTAATTTTTGGCGATGGGGCAGGTGCTGTTGTTGTTTCCAGAAATGATAATGCAAAGGGAGGGATTCTTTCCACTCATCTTCACAGTGAAGGAAAGCATAAAAACGAATTGGCTTTGAGTGGCCCCAGTACCTCCTGTTGGGTACCCGAAATTATTGATAAGAACCCTCAAGAAGATATTCCTTACTATCCAGTGATGAACGGTCCTTTTGTTTTCAAGAATGCCATAGTAAGATTTACCGAAGTTATAAAGGAAGGTTTGGATGCAAATAATCTTGAGGTGTCCGATATTGACATGTTAATTCCACACCAAGCAAATCTCAGGATTTCTCAATTCATTCAGCAGAAGTTAAAATTACCTGATTCAAATGTGTTTAACAATATTCAAAAATACGGTAATACAACCGCAGCTTCAATACCTATAGCACTTACAGAAGCCTGGGAAAAGGGACAGTTAAAAGAAGGGGATTTGTTGGTGTTAGCAGCCTTCGGAAGCGGCTTTACTTGGGGAAGTGCCATTATTCGATGGTAGCTTTAGACAATTTTCAAGAGGATAGATAAAAAAACAAAGCCTTCCGAATAAAATCGTCAGGCTTTGTTATCACATTTCATAATGTCTTAAAGGCTAATTCAAATACAGTATAAAAATTGTTCAAAGTCTATATATATAGACGTAGAAACACCTGATATGTTTCATAAATTATTGTATTTTAACTATTTAATAACATTTTAACGATTGTCCGACTAGTTTTTTGCTGTTTTATGTTCTTTTTTAGTGGGCCGAAGTAAACGCTATTTCAACGGTTGTACATAACACCACTTTCAAGACTAAATTCAATGTGTTATAACAAACAAGCCCAAGATTATAAACCTTGGGCCTTTCACTTTACTGCTATTATTTAAACTAACCATCAACGTAAAATTTTCACAGCAAAGCAGAAACATTTCTATTATAGTAGACGTAATCTTTTCACAAAAATTACATTCAATTTAATTTTTAACTTAATATTGTGAAATTAAATCTAACAAATAGAAGTACTCTAAATGATCAAGCTAATGAAAAAAACACTGGTTTTGGGAGCAAGCCTTAATCCTTCGCGGTATTCTTACATGGCAATTAATAAGTTGACGTCCAACAATTATAAAGTTGTTGCAATTGGTTCTAGAAAAGGTGAAGTGGCTGGAGTCTCAATAATTAAAGAAAAGAAACTCTTTGATGGGATCGACAGTATTACACTTTACCTCAACCAGGAACGCCAAAAAGAGTATTACGAGTATATAATTTCTTTGAAGCCTAATCGTGTTATTTTTAACCCTGGCACTGAGAATCCGGAGTTACATAAGTTGCTTGTTGAAAATAATATACTAGCTGAGGTTGCCTGTACTTTGGTGCTCCTGAGTACGAATCAGTACTAACCCAGTAAAAGTTATCGCCCCGTTGAGAATTAAAATAAAAAACCCAAATTCGAAATTAAATGCTTTTTCACAAAGAAAGCTCAAAGCATAGCCTAGGAAGGGAGTTGCAACTGCTACAAACGGCACCCATTTGTCTCGAACGTTCCAATTGGTTAACATGCCAAAGGCATAAAGGCCTAATAACGGGCCGTAGGTATAACCTGCGAACGTAAAAAGTTTTGCAATAACCGATGCGTCTGCAATAATGTATTTGAAAAAAACAATCACTACAATTAGCGCCAATGACATAATAATATGCACCTGCTTGCGAATCTGAACTTGCTTTTTAGGCTCATACTTCTTTTGAATATCCATGATGTCAATGCTAAATGATGTTGTTAATGCTGTGAGCGCACTATCTGCACTTGAGTAAGCTGCCGCAATAAGGCCCAGTAAAAAGAACACAGCGATACCAAGACCTAAGTTTGAGTTAACAGCAATAGTAGAAAACAACTGATCTTTATGCGCATCGATTCCATTTTGCTGTGCATAAACGGTTAGTAAAAGCCCTAGAGCCAAGAAAACAAAGTTTACTATTGTGAGTACTATGGTAAACCAAAATATATTTTTTTGTGCGTCTTTTAGATTTCTACAGGTGAGGTTTTTTTGCATCATATCTTGGTCAAGACCCGTCATTACAATAGCTATAAAGGCACCACTTAAAAATTGTTTGATAAAATGATTTCCAGACTTCCAATCATCGAAAACAAATATTTGCGAGAGGTCACTGTTTGCTATATAGTCAAATGCTGTTGAAGCTGTAAGTCCTAAGTCGGTTGCTACATAATAGATTGCTACCCCAACAGCAACCAACATAAAAAGTGTTTGTAGCGTATCTGTCCATACAATTGTTTTTATTCCACTCTTAAATGTGTACAGCCAAATGAGTGCTATAGTAATAGTAACCGTTACCCAAAAAGGCACACCCATAGCATCAAAGACCAAGTTTTGAAGTACTATTGCTACTAAATACAATCGAAAGCTAGCGCCTACAATACGCGATAAAATAAAGAAAGAAGCTCCCGTTTTGTAGGAATATTTACCAAATCGCTCTTCCAAATAGGTATAGATAGATGTTAAGTTAAGACGGTAGTAGAGCGGAAGCAGCACCAAGCTTATTACAGCATAGCCTACAGTGTATCCCAAAACAACTTGGAAGTAGCCAAATTTAGATGCCTCAACCCAACCCGGGACCGATATAAATGTTACACCGCTTAAAGACGCTCCAATCATACCAAATGCGACTAAATACCAAGGTGACTGTTTGCCAGCTTTGAAAAAATCTGCATTACTTCCTCCCTTGTTTGTTAAAAAAGAAATAAATAGTAAAATTCCGAAATAACCGGCAATGAGCAGAACAATTTGGATTGGCTCCATGTATTATAAACTAAGTGAGAAGTTTTCGTTAAAAGTACAAAGTTTATAAAGAATACCTAAGTTTTTAGGTGGTTTCATCTTTTGAAATTAATATTTGCATTTTCGATGTATCTGATAGCGATAAATAACGCGAACCTTGCTTAAATATTTCCTAATTGACATGAGTTGCTTGCTTTTTGAGAATTAATTCGGAAAATCGAGAAGCAACCAAAAAGATTATTAAAAATTAGAAACACTTTATAAAGAGACAATGCCTCAGAGAAACCTATTTTTCTGAAGCATTTTTTTTATCTTGCTCCCATCTTTGTGTGCTATGGATTTCTCTTCAAAATTATTGGAAAGTGCGGTAAATGAAATGTCCCAGTTACCTGGTATTGGTAAACGAACGGCGCTTCGTCTATTGCTTCATCTACTCAAACAGCCAAAGGAGCAGGCTTCTAGATTATCTAAAAGTCTCCAGCAAATGCGTGATGAAATTAACTTTTGTGATAATTGTTATAATATTAGCGATACAGAACGCTGCGAAATATGCTCAAACCCGCTTAGGAATGCAAAAATTGTTTGCGTAGTTGAAGATATTAGGGATGTAATGGCTATCGAAAGTACCAGTCAGTACAGGGGGCATTATCATGTTTTAGGAGGTAAGATTTCACCCATGGATGGAATAGGACCAAGTGAGTTAAATATCACTAGCCTTGTCGAGAAAGTAAAAGCAGGAGTTGTCGATGAGATTATTTTCGCACTCAGTTCTACATTGGAAGGTGATACTACCAATTTTTATATTTTTAAACAAATCGAGCCATACAATATCACAACAACTACAATTGCCCGAGGTATTTCGGTTGGTGACGAATTGGAATATGCAGATGAGGTCACTTTGGGACGAAGTATTTTAAATCGAATTCCTTTTGAAAACTCCTTAAAAAGCTCATAATTTGAAAATATCTGTCATTATTCTCAATTACAATGTTCGCTATTTTCTCGAGCAATGTATTTTAAGTGTTGAGGAAGGTCTCAGGTATCTAGATGGAGAAATTATTGTAATCGATAATAATTCTCAGGATGATAGTTGTGATATGGTAAAACAGTGTTTTCCACATATAAAATTAATTGAGAATAAAGAGAATGTAGGATTCAGTAAGGCAAATAATCAAGCGGTTGCTATGGCAACAGGAGAGTATCTGTGTATTTTAAATCCCGATACTGCCGTGACGGATAGCACATTAAAAAGATGTGTTGATTATGCTGAAGCTATAAATAATATAGGGGCTTTAGGAGTTTATTTGATGGATGGGACAGGTAATTTTCTTCCTGAAAGTAAACGAAATATTCCAACACCAAAAGTTTCGTTTTTAAAGCTAATAGGCGATGTAGAAAAATATTATGCAACACACATATCGAAAGATGAAAACGGCTGTGTTGATGTGTTGGTGGGGGCTTTTATGTTTATGAAACGAAGTGTTTACAATGAGGTTGGTGGTTTTGATGAAGATTACTTCATGTACGGTGAAGATATCGACTTGTCTTACAAAATAACGAAGGCTGGATATCAAAACCATTATTTAGGCTCTGTAAGTGCCTTGCATTATAAGGGTGAAAGCACGCTCAAGGATCGTGTTTATTTTGATCGCTTTTATAATGCCATGCTTATTTTTTACAAAAAACATTTTTCACAAAATTCACTTTCAAATTTCGCGGTGCATGCGCTTACGTCATTGGCGAAAATTGTAAAAGGTTCTAGTAGGAAAGTGAAAACAATTCCCAGCGCAAAGATTCAAAAAGCCTATGTCTTTACAGAAGATTTAACATTCTATAGAAGACTCTCAGAAAAGATGGAAATAGAGCTGATTACAGGATCAAAACTTCTTTTTGATGATCCAGCTTTAAAAAATTGTCTTTTCATTTTTGACACAACATATATGTCATATTCTCAAATTTTTTCAGTCATGTCAAAGTTTAAAAACCGAAATAATCAATTTCGTATTCGTCCGCCTCACGCTAACTTCGTAATTGGCAGCGATAAAAGTGATGAAAAAGGAAGTGTCGTTGTTTTTTAGATAAATTAAAACGAATCTGTGCTTTTTTAACTAATTTTGCACCGTCTTATTATTGAATAAATATCGAAAATTAGGTTATGGCAAAATTTGAATTGAAACTACCAAAAATGGGCGAAAGTGTCGCTGAAGCTACCTTAACTAATTGGCTCAAAAACATTGGTGATTCTATTGAAGCTGATGAGGCAGTTCTGGAAATTGCAACAGATAAAGTAGATAGTGAAGTTCCAAGTGAAGTTGATGGGGTTCTCATAGAGCGTTTGTTTGAGATAGACGATGTAATTCAAGTTGGGCAAACCATTGCGATTATCGAAATACAAGGCGAGGGTACAGATGATGTTTCCGCCAAAGAAGAGCCAACCCCTGAATCTGAGGTGTTAAAAACAATAGAAGCTCCTATTGCTGTTGCTTCAGAAACAATTGTTATTGCAAACTCAGCCAATCGCTTTTATTCTCCATTGGTAAAAAACATTGCTGCTGCCGAGAGTATAAATCAAGCAGAACTAGACGCGATTTCAGGAACTGGAAAAGACGGACGTGTTACAAAAAATGATATCCTCAGTTATATAGAAGGACGTGGAACGGAAGTTTCAAACGATAAACCAGTAGTAACTGTAAAACCAGTAGTTGCTGCACAACCAGTAGCTACTCCTCCAAAAACTGTTGCACTCAACGGTGGAGATGAAATTGTAGAAATGACACGCATGGGGAAACTCGTTGCGCATCATATGGTAGAAAGTATTCAAACTTCAGCTCACGTGCAATCATTTATTGAGGCAGATGTAACCAAGATTTGGAACTGGCGTAAAAAAGTGAAGGATGCCTTCATGAAGCGCGAAGGTGAAAATTTAACATTTACACCAATTTTTATGGAAGCAGTAGCCAAGGCTATTAAAGATTTTCCAATGATAAATATTTCTGTTGATGGGGACACAATCATTAAGAAAAAGAGTATAAATTTAGGAATGGCTGCAGCCCTCGGTAATGGAGATTTAATAGTGCCGGTTATTAAAAATGCAGACCAACTTAATTTGGTTGGCATGAGTAAAGCGGTAAATGATCTCGCAACACGCGCAAGAGAGAATAAGCTGAAACCCGACGATATTCAAGGTGGGACCTATACGGTTACCAACGTGGGTACCTTTGGTAGTATTATGGGAACTCCAATTATCAACCAGCCCCAAGTTGCCATTTTAGCATTGGGAGCTATCCGTAAAGTACCTGCTGTAATAGAAACTGAAGAAGGAGACTTTATAGGAATTCGTTACAAAATGTATTTGTCGCATAGTTATGACCACAGAGTTGTGAATGGAGCTTTGGGAGGTCAGTTTGTAAAAAGAGTAGTAACCTACCTTGAGGCTTGGGACTCTAATAGAGAAATTTAGTGCCACAACACTCTAAAGTAGTTTTTTCAATAGTATATGCAAACTAATAGCCTTGAACAGTAGTTTGGTTATAATAGTAACTGTGTCATAAGACGTGCTTTGGTTTTATGTTCTCATAGAAATAGGCTAAGGGCTGTATTTGGTCTGTTCTTCTGATGCAAACTGTATAGTTATTGTAGGTTTTTGAAAGTTATTAAATCCTTTGGGAATGATCTTTGTTAGTTGTATCAAGCGCATCTTCTCAGAGAAAATTAGTAAGCACAAGTACCCACAATAGTAATAAATAGTACCTTTACAACAATTTTTGAACACATGGAATTAAACTTAAAAAAACCAATTTGTTTTTTCGATCTCGAAACGACTGGTATTAATATAGCAACAGATCGAATTGTTGAAATTTCGATATTAAAAGTATTTCCTAATGGCAATAAAGAGAGTCATACATGGCGGGTAAATCCAGAAATGCCGATCCCAGAAGTGGTCACAGCCATTCATGGTATTACTGATAAGATGGTGGAAAACGAACCTGTGTTTAAAGAATTAGCTCACAAGGTCTATACGCTCATTAAGGATTGTGACTTGGGTGGTTTTAATTCGAATCGATTCGACATTCCACTCCTTGCTGAAGAATTATTAAGGGCAGACGTTGACTTTGACATGAAGAAAGCACTTTCTGTGGATGTTCAGACTATTTTTCATAAAATGGAAAAGCGCACTCTAGAGGCGGCATACAAGTTTTACTGTAATGAAAGCCTAGACAATGCACATAGCGCTGCTGCCGATACAAATGCAACGTATGAAGTTTTGAAGGCACAGTTAGATAAATACGAAGACCTAGAGAATGATGTCACCTATTTATCAAACTTTAGTGCGCATAGAAACTTTGCAGACTTTGCTGGTTATATCGGCTTTAATGAAGACGGGGACGAAGTCTTTAGCTTTGGGAAGCACAAAGGGTCACTCGTGTTGGAGGTATTAGAAAAAGAGCCTGGTTACTTTGGGTGGCTTCTGAATGCCAATTTCCCGTTGTACACAAAAAAGGTGCTAACAGCGATCAAGCTCAGGAAATTAAATACTAAAATGTAACATAAACGCAGCTGGATAGAGATAGACACTACTTCAGTTATCATTTAATAAAAAATGTTGTGAAAATAATATGCATAGGTCGAAATTATACAGATCATATTTCTGAACTCGACAACGAAAAGCCTGAACATCCAATAATCTTTATGAAGCCAGACACGGCCATTCTATTAAAGAATCAACCTTTCTTTATCCCAGATTTCTCAAACGATGTGCATCACGAGGTAGAGATTTTAATAAAAATATCTAGGGTTGGTAAGCATATAGATGCAAAGTTTGCACATAAATATTATGATGAAATTGGCTTGGGAATTGATTTTACTGCACGTGATCTTCAACAAGAATTAAAATCAAAAGGACTGCCTTGGGAAAAGGCTAAAAGTTTTGATGGTGCAGCTGTGATAGGGAACTTCGTTTCAAAAGAAATATTTAATGATGTAAATGAAATAGCATTTAGTCTTCAGAAGAATGAGAAAGTAGTGCAACAAGGACAGACCAATTTAATGTTGTGGAAAATTGATGCTTTAATCGAATATGTTTCGAAATATTTTACTTTGAAGATTGGAGATATTATATTTACAGGAACTCCGTCGGGAGTAGGAAAGGTTAATCCAAACGATAGATTAACTGGTTTCATTGAGGAAAAACAACTATTTTCTATTAAAGTAAAGTAAAATGGATAAGCATTATTCTATAAAAAGTTTAAATGAGATTGCAGGAGATGATCTTGAGTTTATGACTATTGTGGCTAAAACTTTTTTAGAGGAAATCCCCCCTGATTTGAAATCTATGGTGGAAGCTTTTGAGAATGACAATAAACAATTGGCATACCAATTTGCGCATAAAATGAAACCCAATCTTGAAATGTTTGGGATTTCGCTAAAAAAAGAAATTACCGCAATTGAGAGTTGGTCCAAATCATCAAAAAATAAAGAAGCCCTCGCGGGTCACTTAGAAACTATTTCGAGTACATTGGAGGAAGTGTTTAAAGAGTTAAAAGAAGATTTCCGATAAGAATATGCTAGCTGAAATAATAACAATAGGTGATGAAATACTCATTGGGCAAATAGTAGATACAAATTCGGCATATATTTCGAAAGAGCTCAGTAAAGTTGGTGTAAAAGTGCATCAGATTACATCAATTCAAGACGATAAGAGCCATATTTTAGAGGCGCTTTCAAAAGCACAGAAAAATGTAGATTTGGTGTTGCTTACAGGTGGGTTAGGTCCTACCAAAGATGATATTACCAAGCACACTTTATGTGAATACTTTGAAGATCATTTAATAGAAAATCCAGACGTGCTTTCGCATATTTATGCGCTCTTCTCGGAGTATTTTAATCGTGAGCCATTGCCAGACAATAAATTACAAGCGATGGTTCCATCAAAGGCCCTTGTTTTACAGAATAATCACGGTACCGCGCCGGGTCTCTGGCTTGAAAAAGAAAATACTGTTTTTGTCTCTATGCCTGGCGTTCCATATGAGATGAAGCATCTAATGCAAGATGCGGTTTTGCCCAATGTCGTAAAAAGGTTTAAGAGACCTTTTATTTATCATAAAACACTTTTAACCTATGGTGAAGGAGAAAGTCGCATTGCTAAAATTATTGAAGATTGGGAAGATAATTTGCCATCAGATATTAAGTTGGCTTATTTACCGGCCTTAGGTAAAGTGCGTCTCCGATTGTCCTCAACTGGTTTGGACGAAGCTTTGCTCAAGGAGAAGGTCGATGCGCAAATGGAAGTGTTGAGTATGCTACTATCAGATATTGCTGTTGGTTTTGAAGATGAGACAAGTATAGAAAGAAGAATTGGGGAGCTGCTTAGAGAGCGAGAACAGTTTTTAAGTGCAGCAGAGAGCTGCACTGGTGGAGCGATTGCAAGTCAAATAACAGCAAATGCCGGTTCTTCTGCATATTTTAAAGGGGGTATTGTTCCCTACGAAACACGACTCAAAGTAACGGTTTTAGGCGTAAATGAGCGATATATAAATGAGCACTCTGTGGTTAGTATTCCTGTGGTAGAGGAAATGGCGCGATGTTCCAATGAGTTGTTTGGAAGTGATTATGCTTTAGCAACTACCGGTATTGCTGGTCCTTCAAAAGGAGACGGTAGCGGCGAAGTAGGTACCGTGTGCATTGCTATAGCGACTCCTGAAGGGGTAGTTTCAGAAAAATTTAATTTTGGTAAGTCAAGAAATAGAGTCATTTCCAAAGCAATCAATAAGGCATTTGAAATGCTCCTCAAAGAAATATTAAAAAACTAGATTTCTTTTGTTGTGTTAAAGGATTAAATTACCTATTTTTGCACCCTGTTTTAAAATAACATTAAATATTTTAAGTAATGTCAAGAGTTTGTGAGCTTACGGGCAAAAGAGCAATGGTTGGGAATAATGTTTCTCATGCCATGAATAGAACAAAACGCAAGTTTAATGTAAACTTAGCGAAAAAGCGTTTTTACATTCCTGAAGAGGATAAGTGGATCACCCTTCGTGTTTCTACTTCTGTGTTAAAAACAATAAACAAAAAAGGTATATCAGCTGTTATAAAAGAAGCTAGAGCAAAGGGCTTTCTTTCTAAGTAATCGCAATAATTTATAAAGTCTATTACAATGGCTAAAAGAGGAAACAGAGTACAAGTAATTTTAGAATGTACAGAGCATAAGG
>MDSY01039852.1_pt1 | contig 11372 bp, 7 predicted proteins | sample 811131 | NCBI WGS metagenome assembly MDSY01 (sample SAMN05326643, study PRJNA326480) | marine metagenome | isolation source: seawater | place: Atlantic Ocean: South West | collected 2010
CCCCGTTCGCACCTTCAACTCCATATATTGCAGCTTGGGCATCCTTTAAAACAGTAAGACTTTCAATATCATCTGGGTTAAGACTGTTGAAGGAAGATACAATATAGCCATCAACGACCAATAGAGGGTCGTTGTCAGTATTACTACTTACACCTCTAATTAAAAACTTGAATCCACTACCAGGTGAACCTGACTGAGTGGTTACAGAAACCCCTGTTGTTGTACCTTGTAACGCTTGAGACACATCAACTGGTTTCAGTTTTTCAATTGTTTCTGATCCTACTATAGAAACTGAACCTGTAAGGTCTTTTCTGCTTTTTGATCCATATCCAATTAGGACTATTTCGTCTAAGGACTCATTATCTTCTGCGAGGTCAACATTCATGACAGTAGCAGCTGGAAGCTCTAAAGTTTCAAAACCTACATAAGTAAATACTAATGTAGCGTTGGGTTGAATATTTGAAATGGTGAAGTTACCATCGAAATCGGACACAGCTCCTGTGCTTGTGTTTTTGACGATAACATTAACTCCTATTAAAGGAAGGCCATCCGCGCTAGATTTTACTGTTCCACTAACTGAAATATTTTGAGCAATTGCCGTAGTAACAAATGCCAAACTAACCAGTATGGTATAAAATATTTTTTTCATGAAAAATTGTTTAGTTGTTTTTTATAAATTTATTACAAGAATATCATAATTCCTCAAAAATAGCCGCAACAAAAAACATACAACACAAAAAAAGTGATTGATAATTATCAGAATGATACTTTTTAAGGTTAAAATTGTGAAACCACTGAAGCCGTAATTTGGCACCAAGAAACCCAAAAAAGCAGATGTATAGCTAATGTATGGCTGAAAAAAGGACCTGTAGTGTTTCTATAACTCAAGAATATAGCTTGTCAAGCTAGATTCATGAGGTAAACCCATCTTTTTCCGCAAACGATATCGCTTAACCTCCACACTTCTGTATGAGATGTTTAGTAGTGGAGCAATTTCTTTAGACGACAAATTGAGCCTTAGATAGGCACATAGCCTTAGGTCGTTTGGAGTAAGGCTTAGGTGAATGGATTTAATATGCTTAAGGAAATCTTTGTCTGCATTATTAAAAGCTTCCTCAAAAAGTTTCCAGTCATCAGTATTGTTAAGGTTTTTATCAATAATCTTAATTACCTTTTTTAGATCCTGTGCATTAGAATCTTTTGCTTTAAGCTCATTCTTGATTCCATTAAGGAAGTCATTCTTTTTAATTAGACTCATTGTTGATACGGCAAGTTCTCGATTTTTACTCTCAATATCTAATCTTAATTTTTCATTGTTCAACTGCATTAACTGCTTGGAAGATTCTAATTCTTTTAGGGCTAAATCTTCTTCAGATTGCTTGAGCACTTTAAGTTGCTGTTTTTTATAATATCTCTTATAACTGTTGTGAATAAGAAACCACAATAAAATAACAAAAGTCGTATAAATTATAATAGCTAGATTAGATAGATACCAGGGCCTGTTAATTACAAAAGAAAACGAAGTAGTATTTGTAGTCTCTGTGATTCCTGTTCTTCCTTTAACTTTAAATCGATAGCTACCATAGGGTAAGTTTTTAAACACTTGATAACTATCCTGAGTCCAGTCAGACCATTGTGCTGACCACCCTTCAAGTTTGTACGAATAGTTTTTCTTAACAATATTGTCATAATGAGGGATCGTATAACTAAATAAAAAACTATTTATGTCGTAATTTAATCTATTGACTGACTTTAAATCTAGCTTAAACTGGTCTTCATTGATCTTATTAACCTCAACAGAGTTTAGTTTTATATTGTAAAGGTGGCTAGGTTTTAAAGTATTTGAATTAAATATAAAATAGCCATTTGATGAGCCCAAAAGAAACTCACCTACCCCAATTTTGGTTAAATTTTCAAACCCCTGAGCTAGTTTTTTAAAATTATCTAGTGATACAGGGATTATTTCGGATTTCGGAATCTTTGTAATACTGCCGGTACTGATTATTAAAATACTTTCATCCGCAAAACACCACTTGAGACCATCTGATCCCTTTACATCCATTAATGTTGAACGTAATGAAAAGCTATTCAAAAGACTGTTAAATGACTCTGAACTAACAAAACCTTGCTGAGTAGCGTCATATTTAAAAACACCCTGGGAAGATGTGTAAAACAAATTTTTGGAGAAATTTAAAATATTTGATCCGGCACCTTTTTTTACTGTGGAGACACTAGAGACGTTTGAAACAGAAAACAAATCATCCGAAAGTTGGAGCTCATAAAGCCCCCTAAGCTCATGATTGACAAATATTTTGTTCCCCTTTTGCTCATAAAATCGAGTAGACAAATCAAAGCCTTCAATTTTATTTCTAAAATTCCATTGGCCTGAGGAATATTCTAATAAACTTAATCCAGAGTAATTACCTTGTAAAATAATAGTTGGATCATTCGCTAACCGTTTAAAATCCCAGGTACCTGGAGAATCAAAAATTGTATATTGTACTTTTTGATCTTTTATGATCATTGTCCCTAAATGATGACCGCAGAAGATCAAATCATCAATGATTTTAAGGCTCCAAACTTGACCATTGGTACCAGGCACAAATACAAAATCAGAGTCAGACTGCCTAGGCTTATAAAACAAACCTTGATTGGTTCCCAAATATAAATAGCCATCTTTTAGTACAGAGGAATAAACAGACCCTATGGTGCCTTTAGTATCATTATAAACCGTAAACTGTGTTGATAAATTAATAAAGCTAATTCCAATATCAAGGCCCAACCACAAATTATTTTGCTGGTCTTCAAAAACAGATAAAACAGTATTATTGCTTAATCCTTTTTCAAAGTTTAAATCATATTTCAACAGTCCATTAGAATTTAAATGAAAATATCCATTAGAAACAGTCCCAAGAATGATGCTATTATCCTTTAATTTGGTTGCACTGTAAATTGAAAGAGAACTTAAATTAATAGAAGTATCAATTTTCCATGGAACTAACGATCCATTATCTAAAAAATAAAACCCGTTTGAAGCTGTTATTATAAGCAAACGTCCATCTAAATCAAAAGCACCCACTACATTATTAGCTATTAAGTTCGCGTCCTTACTAACAAGCTCTGTGGCACCATTCACAAATTTAAAAATACCTTCATTTTTTTTGTTGAAAAACAAGACTCCATTAACAACAAATATATTTGTAATCTGATCGTCGGATTCAATAAAAGAAAATTCATTTGTAACTTCATTAACCAAATAAATTCGTGAAAATGAATGAAAGACAAGCCACTCGTCGAGTTCTATTATTTTCCAAAACTGTTCATCATCTGATAATTCAATCCCTAGTTTTTGTACAAGTGAAGTATACTCTAAAACATTTTTATTGTTTTTTTTCCAAACTCCGAAATCCATATAGCTTCCAGAATACACATCATTCCCAATTGCTTTAACAGATCTTACAATAGAACTATCAGGCACAGGATACAAACTCCAGTTAACGCCGTCATACTCTAGGAGTCCGGAATTATTTGCGAAATACATTGTTTGATCAGAGGTTTGAGATATTCCCCAATTTTGATTTTGAGCCCCGTACATGTCTGGGGTATAAGCCATTAAAGGAGGGTGTTCCTGAGCTATTAAATTCAAGGGACTTAATAAAATTAACACAATATAGGCTATTCTCATAAAAATAGAATTCTTCAAAACAGGTAGAAGTTAAAATAAACACTGATATGAATTAATGAATAAAATTCATTAATTGTTTTCAAATATAGTGTAAAAATTAGAATGCTATTAATGGAGCTCTGAACAAAAAAACTATCTAATATTCAAAAAAGAGACTAAATCTTCTTTTCGACGTTTCGCTACAGGAAGCATGAGCTTGCCAACTAACTCACAATTACTGCCGTCTGTGTTATTAATGTTAATAATATATTTTAGGTTAATCAAATACTTTTTATGAATGCGAAAAAAATAACTTGTAGATAATAATTTCTCGTATTCTCCAATATTTTTAGACACAAAAAGTGTAGACTTATCTACAAGGTGAATTGTGGTATATCTTCCATCAGATGCTAAATATAAAATATCGTCAATACGCACAAAGTCTATTTTTTTAGTTGATGGGATCGCTATGAAATTATAATCAGTTGTTTTAGAACCAATGGAATTCTTAACTGACTTGATTTGTGAGGGTGTTGTAAAATGATTATTTTTAAAACAATCTTCAATTTTATTAAAAGTAACCAAAAGATCCTTTGGGTCTATTGGCTTTAGAATGAAGTCTACAGCATTAAACTTAAATGCTGAAATAGCATATTCTTGATAGGCAGTGATAAATACAACTAAATAATCAGTATAATTTATTCCATCTAAGACATCAAAACCAGTGCCTTCACCCATAATAATATCTAAAAAAATAACTTTGGGTTTTAGGTCATTTAATTTTTGAATTGCATCTGCTACAGAAGTAGCAATTGAAACAATTTGAATTGAAGGACAATACTTCTTTAAATAAATACTTAGTAATTCGTTGTTTTTAGGCTCATCGTCGATGAGCATTGATGTAATTTTTAACATTTTTGACTTTTTAATAAATTTGGGGTTTTTATTGATATTTGATATGAAGTTCAATATGTTAGATTAAAAACCGAAGATTAACACATTAAAAAGGTAGGATTTCTAACGAATATAAGAAAAAAAGATAATATAACATAATAAATATAATGCAAACAAAAGTTTTTGATTATAAATGATTTAAGTATATTTAGAGTATGGTGTATAGGGAGTATAGTGTCGTAAGAATATTGAAGATGCGTTGTGAGATATTAACTATCATAGTCGCCATTTTATTGTCAGTAAAATCATACTCTCAGAATACGATTGAAAACCACTTGGTAACTTCTGGAGTCAAAAAACATAATGGCGTCAGCATAAATCAGTTAACTGATAGCATTATTAATGTAAATAAACGTGAAGCGTTAGACTCAGGAAATGACTCTCTTTACATTGCATTAATATTTCAACAATTTGACAAAAAAAATATAAATAGTGTCGATGTATTTGGAGTTGTTTTATTAAACGACTTGATAATAAACAAAATTGACATAAGTGATAAATACCTTGATGTACTTCTGCGAGCGTATTTAAGTTTAGGGAATTATTTTATGAATCAAGAAAATTCCTTTGCATCTGAGACAGGGCTTATAAAATATTATTTTGAAAAATATTCATCAATTCTACGTGTGGTAAAACTAAACCCTAGAGAACTTGAGCAATTCCGAATACACAGATTAGACTACTTGACCAAAACAAATAATGATAGTTTGTTTTATTACATAGACAAATATTCTATTCCGAAGGAAAAAGAGAATTTGATACTCACTAAATGGCACAGGCTAAATAAAAATCACCCAAGGGAATTATTTTATGCATCCCAAACTTCTGATTTACTAGAACAAATGATTGCCTTTGGGAATAATAATAAAATCAAAAAAGCGGATAGCTTATATTCTGTTTTGATGACTAAACATAAGCCTGAAAACCCAGAAAAAGAAAATGTTTTACATCAAAAAATGGCTCATATTTTGTTGAATCACAGTGAACTCGCCAAAGCGGAGAAACTATATGAAAAATCGTTAGCATATTTTGAACAGCACGATAAACTTTATCAATTTGAAGAAAGTCTAATTTCTTTAGGTATTAGTAAATGTGAAGCTAGCACAACTCCTCATGAGATGTCTCAGTATTCTGAAAGAGTACGGGTATTTAATAAAAAGAAAGTCTCCCAACAATTAAGTGTACTAACGAACCATCTTAGCTTGATAAGCAAAGTGTCCAATTGGAACACAAAAAAAAAGCTGACAGAAAAAACAAAAATTGAAGAGCAATTAAATATTCAAAAAACAGTCATAAGTTTAGGGTTCGGTTTTTTAATAGTCCTTGCTGTTTTTACTTTTATATATTGTCAAAGAGTAAAAGAAAGGAATGAACTGAAACTAGCTAATAACATAATGAAAATTAATATTATAAAATCAAAATTTAAACCTCATTTTACGTTTAATGTTTTGTCTGTAGTAAATTATTTTATTGCAAAAAAGGACTTTGAAAATGCCTCCACATCATTAAATAAAATGGCTGGGTTACTGCGAATAACTCTTGATAACATCAATAAGGAGCTGGTTTCGTATGAATCTGAATACAAGATTTGCGAATACTATATGTACCTGGAAGGTTTACGATTCTCTGAAAAATTTGACTTTCAAATAGAACCTTTAACGGAGTTCAAAACAAAAAAATGGCAACTCCCTGCCGGAATTATAGAACCGTTTTTAGAAAACTCTGTGAATCAGTCTTTTAACAACACACACAAAAAAGGACTGATCACAATGGGTCAGCAAATTAAAAATAAATGCTTAGTAATTACTATAAGAGACAATGGTAGTAGTATAGATGAAAATGTAATGTCCGAGAGATACTCACACGGGCTGAGTATCTCGCAGGACATTATATCTGCTACGTCAAGGATGTATGGAAAAAAAATAAAACTTGAAATAAAAACTGAATCCGGTACGGAAATAATTATTGCTATTCCTTTATTAAAACCAGCTTAATTTTTGTGCTTAGTAATTTTATAAACGATTCCCTCGCCTCGCTACTATTCAAAATCTGTATCATCGCTTCTTCTTGGTGCAAGAATAGATTGAGCTTGAGACTTTTTGGGATTTAATATTATGAATGCTCCTAAGGATGTTAAGGCGGCGTATTTGCCCATTTTGGATAAGGCTTCGGTTCTTGTTATTTTATTTTTTTTCATTTTGTCTATGGTTTTACACTAAATTTTTTTAATTATTAATAACTAATTTAGTTGTTTTCGTTTGGTTCTGATTGTTAAGGTTAATGACATAAACCCCAGGACTGACATTGGATACGTCTATTTTGTGCTCCGTTTGATTAGATTCTAAGAAATGTGAGCTTATTAATCGTCCTCTTATATCGTATATTTTTAAAACTGAATCGTTAAATAACTGCCCTCTAACAGTTAGATTATTTGAGCTGGTTAAAGAAAACACCTCTACACTATTTAAGGCTATAGATTCTGCAGAAAATATATTAGCAACAGTACGAATATAAAAGCGGCCTATTCCATTTAAATCGGTAGTTGGGGTAAATGTATAACTGTTTGATGTTAAAAGAGTTTGTATGTTTTGCTCTGTATCGTCTAAGTAAAAACTAATACCTGATGGTATACTCAAGTCTGAAAAACTTAAGGTAGCCTCCTCTCCTGCAGCTACAGTAACATCAATGGGAATAGAATAATCTGTTGATGTCAAGTCTTCAATAGGAAGAGTTTGAATCGATAGATTTAATCCTTCGGAATCTTCCGCTAAGTGCGTACCAAGGTGAGAGCCTATAGAGCCCGCATCATATCCTTGATCTAATCCACGGGAACCAGAGTTATTGAAATAAATAGAGGTTATGTATGACATAGATTGTTTCGATAATTTTAAATTCAAAAAAGAGGGAGCATTAGAAGAATAACGACCTTGAATTGAATTGTCTTGTTCTGTCCAATTAATTTCCCTTGCCGCTTCAGGAAATGTAAATAAGGTGGTAGGTGATGGGCTTGATATAACTATAAATGCTTGGCCCGGAGTCAATAATTCCATTTCTAACGAAGCGCTAATAGAGCTCATATTGACAGTCTTCCATGGGAAAGAATCACTAGCAGAACTATCATAAAGATACATGGCCTTGTATTTAGTATCAATACTAGAATTACCAACTATGTGGTCAATGATCTTTTCGGTGTTAAGATGAGTTGTAAATGGATTACCAATTAGATTATTATGCTTGAACCGCCCTTTTCCATATGTAATCTCGATATCGGTGTTCGAGGTAATTACATATCCTTCATAAGACAAGGTTTGACCATCAGAACCGGTAGTACCAGCTCGATAGCCTTTTGCTGCTACTAAAGATTCGGCACTTTGCGAACTGTACTCCACATAATACAATGGCGTATTATTATTGTCTAGAGGTCCATATAATAAATTTGCGCTTCCTCCTTCTAAAGTTCCACCATTTATTTTACCAGTATTATTAGTAGCAAAATCTGAAAAAGTTTGCCCACCACTTACTGGAGGTGAAACAAGATCTCTTGTAACATGTGAGGCTGTAAAATGACGATACTCTGCTGACCCTAAAGAAGACCCGAGGACATAAAAATCCGAAAAATCATCTGAATCGGAGTCCATAATAAGTTGGCCGTTTGAGGAAATAGATAAATTTTCACCAACGTACACAGATGAATTTGGCATAACATACAACAAGCCTTCATCAAATATATTTAAATCTTGAGCATATATTGGAAAAGTAAAAAGGGTGACAATAATTGATAGTTTAAATTGTGAAATATTCATGAAATTGGAGTATTAGAATTAATAGATTTAAATTTAGATATTATTGATACTAGGTAAATAATACATGAGAAAAATAACATTATAAAAAAATGTTTCGTTATGTCCAGGGAGCTTAAGTAAACTGCCATTAAAGTGATTAAAATTGTATAAGTAACAATAAAAAGTGTGGACTTAAAATGAGAAAAATTTAACCTTGTTAAGTGATGATGTAAGTGATTCCTATCAGGCTTAAAAGGACTCTGACCTTTAAACATTCTAACAAAAAACACTCTTATAGTGTCTAATAAAGGGAAGCTAATTAATGCAAGCACTACAATAATCGAGTTTTTAGTAAAAAAGCTGGTTTCATTAACAAAACTGACGTCATTTGTAAGAGTGATCACTGAGAAAACTCCGTATGCAACAACGACCCCTAGACTCATTGATCCATTATCACCTAAAAATAATTTCTTTTTGAAGTTAAAAATTAGAAAAGAGGTTAAGGCCCCTGAGTAACACAACATAACAAGGGCTTGAACTACAAGGTCATTAAAAAAAAAGAAGGTTCCAAAACTCAAAGTACTTATTAGGCTTATTGAAGCTGACAAGCCATCAATTCCATCGATTAAATTAAATGCATTAACGAGTATTACAAAAACAAAAACTGAAAAGATATAACTATAAAAAGCTGATAATTCATAAATACCAAAAAGACCTCCGAAATTATCAATACGGACTTCACAACTAACAATAACAAAAAAAGCAGTGATAATTTGAAAAAACACTTTCTCTATAGGGCTAAGCTGTAAAATATCATCTTTTAAACCACAGAAAACCATTAAAGAAATCGCACTAAATAGTCCAAATATTAATTTATAATTTAAATCGATTTCCAGTTGATTATTCAAAAACAAGATTGTGGTTCCAAACGCAAAAATTACTCCAAAAAATATGCTTAATCCGCCCAATATTGGAGTGGATTTTAAATGTGTTTTTCTAGAGTCAGGATGATCTACTAACTGAAACCTATTTGCAAAGTGAATCGATTGAGGGATCAGCAACTGGGAAATTCCAAAAGCAAAGCTAAATACACAAACATATAGAAAAAAACCAGGAGTTGCCACCTCTGCCTTTAAAATTGAATAATCAATCTGTAAAAGCAAAGGATTAAAATAATCTTTTAGAAAATCATTAACAATAAAAATAATTATTTGATTCATATAGATTTTTAGAACTAGCAACTCTCTTGGCTAGAAATTATTGTTCTTAATTTGAAATAGGTGTTAGGGAACAAGTTTTTATTATATTAGAACTTATTTATCCGTGACCATTACAATCTCAACTCTTCTGTTAAGAAACCTACCTTCCTTGGATGAATTAGAAGTCATAGGCTTTGATTCTCCATAAGCACTAACTTCAAGGCTTTCAGATGACACCCCATTACCAGTTAAATAATCTCGAACTGCGTTGACTCTATTTTGAGACAAAACCATATTAGACTCTTCAGGACCAGAATTATCGGTATGTCCAGACAATTTAAAATTTGCTTGAGGATATTGTTTTGCAAATTCAATCAGTTTTGTTAATGTGATGTTAGAGTTTTGCGTGAAATTATAATCGCCTACTCTAAAATATATGTGTTTTGAAAGTAATTCCATTAACTCTGTAGCTTCAAAGGGACATCCATTGTTAGATGCAATTCCGGGAATAGTTGGACAAGCATCTGCTGCATCTACAACACCATCTTTATCTCTGTCTGGTAAAGGGCACCCATTGTTTGATGGCAATCCTACTATTTTTGGACAAGAGTCCACTGAATCGAGTACAGAATCTCCATCTGTATCAAGTTCCACTACTTTTAAAGGACATCCATAATCTGTACCGTATACATCTGGACAATTGTCTTCAGAATCCGGTACACCATCCCCATCTCGATCAAGATTTTCTTCAGGACACCCATTATTAAGAGGTGAGCCGCTCACATTTGGACAGTTATCAACTTTATTATTCACACCATCATTATCGAAATCCGTATCTGTGAATCGATAAATTAAAGAAGTTGAATACTGAAAATGATTAGTGACTTCTTTAGGGTCAGTATCAACCCATTTGGCTGTACCTGAAAGATTAAGCCCAAAATTATCAGTGAACCAGAAATTAGCTCCTAAACCGGCATTAAAACTCACTTCGCTAGATTTCTCAACAGCAACTAAGCCAAGACCCGTATGAACATAAAGCTCTAACCAATCAACTCGTTTAATCCAACTCAAATCTTCGCTGAAATAGTATTTGAAATCTAAATCAATTGCTGTGAACGTATAGTCTTTAGAAATAATTGTATTGTCTATATTTCCTTTGTTTTTTTTCCATTTGTTTAAACTAACCACACCGGCAAAACTAAACCTTCTGCTGAACCTGTATTCGACTTCAGCAATGAAATTGTTGGAAAACGCCATTTCATCAAATTCACTTGTAAAATAAAATGGGTTTTGCTCTCCTGAGCTATCTACTAAATTTAATCCAAACTTTAGTATTAATGTATTATAATTATTAATGGAATCACTCGTAGAGTCTTGGGCTTGACTAAATGAAAGCCCACCTATAATAAATAAAAGAAGTGTAAATTTTTTCATGTTTATTGTAAGTTTTTTCATGTTAAATTATGGTGTTTGATTAGTTTGATCGCTATTTAATTTAGGGCGAACGTATTTAAATGAGGCACAAATAAAAGCTGGAAACACTAAAACCGCAAGCGCTATGTAACAAACGGTTGTTTAAAGTAACTATCGGCATGTTTTTCCGAATAAAAGGTTTGTAGCACATTTATCCCGAGGCTGCATAAGCTAATTCCAGTGATTATTGTTGTCTGCTCGTTTAAAAAACTTATATTTACATTGACTAACTTGATTTACTTTAAAAGGTTTTAGGTGAAAAACTCTAAAAGTCAAATTTATTTTAATTTTTAACTTTAA
>MDSY01054220.1_pt1 | contig 11371 bp, 13 predicted proteins | sample 811131 | NCBI WGS metagenome assembly MDSY01 (sample SAMN05326643, study PRJNA326480) | marine metagenome | isolation source: seawater | place: Atlantic Ocean: South West | collected 2010
CTGAACCCGAGCCTGAGCCGGAACCTGAGCCTGAGCCGGAACCGGAACCTGAGCCGGAACCGGAACCTGAGCCTGAGCCGGAACCTGAGCCTGAGCCTGAACCAGAGCCAGAGCCAGAGCCAGAACCAGAACCTGAGCAAGAACCTGAACCAGAACTAGAACCAGAACCAGAACCTCAGCCAGAACCATAATAAAAAATTTATACTTACTTGATTGTAAGTATAAATACATAAAGTAAACGTTATTATTATTAGACTAAAATAACATTTGCATTTGTTGTATAAACAGGTTGTTTTGTTATATTCAATTGTAGAATATATATAGTTTGATTTCTTAGTTCCAAAGTAGCAATTTTTCCATAAACAACACAACAAATAGCAAAGATCGAAAAATACATGATTTTCAAATTAGTTATTTATTCATTTATTATCAATTTTATATTTTAAAACTTTGTATTTTTATGATTTATTAATATATATGGACAATCATATAAAATACTTTGAAGACGTTATTTTATATAATGGTGACTTTTATTCTCATAAAGTAGAAACAGTGTTTTTACATAACCGTATGCGAGACAATTATACTTTCAAAGATATTAATACTTTACCGATAAATGATTATAACGATTTTATAGAATATGATCATATTGTTCTTTTTCTTTGCGGTTTTCATTCTAATATGGGACATTTACTATGGGACTTTATGTATTCATCATGGTATGGTTTATTTTTTAAAGATGAAAAATTATGGAATAATAATTTTCAATGGATAACAAAAGATGTTTTTTATAAAAAAGACTATAAAGGATGGCACCCCGATATTTTAGAAAAGTTTTCTGGTAACGAAATAACAACGCCTCAAATTTTATCTAATAAATATAATAAACCATTAAGAATAAAATTATTGATATCAGGTATTAAAAATTTAGGAATAGGCTGTGTAGATAAGAATATATGTGTAAATACTTCGTTTAAAACTCATATTATGAATCCAGTTGAAACATTTATTAATAGATTTTATTATAGATATGGAATAAAGAGGCATAATTATATTGAAAATAAGAATGATATTATTGATGTAATATATATCAGTAATAAACGACCATATAATGGTGTTAAAGAATTATTTAATGATTTAAACATTAAATACAAAAATAAATATAATTTTAAATATATAAATTGGGGTCATTATACGTTTGAAGAACAATTAAACATTTTAAATACAACTCGAATAATTATATGCGGAGTAGGAACAGCAAGAACTAATACGCCATTTATTCCAAATGGATCTATAGAAATACAAACTAATCATATTAGTAAAAATGCACGAAATAATATAACTTATTTTGACTGCCATATTGGAACTATTAGTAAATATGTAAAGATTTTTAATATTAATAGTTATACAGATTATGAATGTAAAAGTAATTTACTTTCTAAGGATTTATTACCTTTAATTGAAAAAACATTAAATATTGTACCCTATGAAAATAACTTTAATGTTGAAGAAAATTTACCCATATATGTTAATAATATTAAATCAAAAATATCAGAGGATATGTATTCCCATTGGAGGAGCAGATTTAGTAATAATATAGAGGATATAATAATAAGAATAAAATGAATATATTATGAATATGAAAGATATATCTAGTAGATTAATGTTGTAATTATTGAAAGATTTAAATATAACCTATACTTTTTTCCAAGTATAAGTTATAATGAATAATTATTTAGCAGAATTTTTCGGAACCGCCCTTCTTGTGTATGTTATTTTAGCTACAGGTAATCCTATTGCAATTGGTGCAGCCTTAGCACTCATTATTCTTCTCATAGGCACCATTTCTGGTGGACACGTTAACCCTGCCGTTTCCATTGTTATGGCTTCTATTGGTCGTCTTCCTATTGATGATTTGGTACCTTACTGTTTGGCACAAATCTTCGGTGGTCTAGTAGCATTAGAGTTATTCAAACGTGTTAAACTTTAAATAAAACAATTATAATATTTTTATTATAATTATTTAGTTTATTTCATCTTATGGACATTCTGCATCAGGAGGAGGACGATTATTTTTGTCAGCCTTTAATCCATCACTACGCACATAAGAACGGTTAAAGTCTTTATCAAATACTTGTTTCCAACATGAAGGTAGAGGTGCTAATTGTTCAGGTTTCTTTGTTTTTTCTGCTGCAGTTGTTTCTACTACTTCAGAACCCTGTTTCGTTTGAGCCTTTTCAGTTTTTTTAATAGCTTTGACAATATCTTTTGTATCAATAGTTTCTGGGTACTGATATTGCGATGTTTTATTATAAAATATAGTATTTAGTTTTGCATTATTTTTTTTAATATTCTCTAGTATAATTTTCAATAACTTTAAATTTCTTTTTTGTGGTGGTTTTTTTATTTCCTCCATAAATTTTACGTTACTACTCTTATTCATTTCTATTAAGGTATTTTCTAATGTATCGGTTTGCTTTTGTTTTTTATTTTTAAATAAAAAACCTGCTTTTTTTCTAAATGTCTTTTTCTTTAAAGTTCTAGACTTTTTATTTATTTTTTTATAACTTTTTTTATTTTTTGTTGTTTTGACCATTATATAATTTATGGATATTTTTCTATAAACTATATTAAGATGTATGTTCTTTATCATTTATACCAAAAAGAGATACAATATAGTCCCAGTTGATTGTTGGTGCAGCATAATGTTTGGTGCGAACCTCATGATGTTCAATATGATTTTTAGGTGATACTAAAAATGTAGCCCATGGTAAGTCTTCCAATTCCTTAGAATGAATAACAATATTTAATAATCCAATTATTCCAATAGGAATAATAAAAGATATTTCATTTGGTCGTAATAAATATGCAGCAATAATAAAAGGTAATAAGTAAGCAATCATAAACTCCATAGTACTGACAGCATTTCCTATAGAAGGTAAAAGAATTTTATCATATTGATGATGAAAACTATGTATCGTATATAATTTTTTAAATTTATGCATTGCCGTGTGTACTACATAATAACCTACACTATGAATGCCTAAAATAGATAATATATTTCTATATTGAAAAACGGCACTATTATGATCTATAAAAGTTTGATCAATCACACCATACGCTAATGGTGATATCACCATCATATTTCTTTGTACAGCTTCTGCTGCTTGTATATATTTTTCACTACTTTCGTTACATAACTTTATAAAACTCTTCTTGGAAAAAGTAATATCTAAGAAAAAACTTAATACAGCAATAGAACCTCCTAGTAATAAACCTTTTCCTATTGAAATAAATAGATCCATATAAAAATACATTATATTTTAATGTATTTTTTTGTTTAAATAGTTTTGCGAATTGCTCTATAAGCAATATATAATGCAATAACTGAAATAGAACCAACGTAGATAGTGGTTAAAGTATCTAATTTATATTTTTTATTTGTTTTTTTTTCATCTTGATCTATATTTTGTATATTTTCTAATTTTGGTACTTGTGGAGTTTTTTCTTTCTTTTTACCAGTTAACATAGCGAAATATTTTTCACCAAACTCATTTTCTTCCTGATCAATAACAACTTCTTGCTCTTGTTGGGGTAAATCGACATGATCATGATGTTCATCAATATTATTAAGAGGATGAACAAAATTGTCAAAGTTCTCTATGTTCTTAGTTTTATCAAGATAATCAAAATTTTCTAAATAATCTGGTTTGTAGTATTTGTTGTTTTGCATACTAGGTATATTATCTATTATTTTGGAAAACATATATTTTATAAAAATATTTTTTTATACGTAATTTACTTTTTATTTTTATTTTTTAGGTTCTTTATAAACAACACTTATTACCTTTCCAAGCATAACAAGTTGGTTAGAATCCATTACTGCAATTCTTCCTAATCCTTCACAATGATCAAAAGATTCTAAATAAAATAATTGCTGAGGTTCAAATACGATCTCAGCGCTTTCTCCCATCTCCAAAAATGGTGGTTCTTCTTGTTTTTCATTACCAGTCTTTTTTCCCATTTTCCAAATGATTTTACTCATTTTACAAGCAGATTTTGCGGTTCGAACATGAACACATGGGCTAAACCCAGGCTTGAGTTGTCCTGGGTGTTCTTGTACGACTACTTGACATACGAAACTTTTCACAGGTAACAATGGTTCATTTTGTAAGGAAATAACATCTCCTACCTTTGGCATATTCATTTTATCTAAACCTTTCATATTCATTCCAACATTATCACCTGGTTTAGCTGATGGCCAAGTTTTATGATGCATTTCAATACTAAACACCTTTAGGTTTTCAATACCTTCTCTTGATACTCTTACTACATCACCAGCATTAACAGTACCTTGTTCAACACGACCAGTAATTACATCACCTACACCCTTAATTTTATAAATGCCATTAATGGGAATTCTTAGAGACTTTTCTGGAAATCTTTTAGGTGGTTTTGCTACTTTCTCAAGTGCATCAAGTAATGTATATCCAGTAACTACTTCTGTCTTAGATAGATTAGCCGAAAAACCTTTATACCAAGGCATTTTATCGGATTTTTCAACCAGATTCTCAGCACTAAAACCAGAGAATGGTACAAAAGGAACTTGTTTAGGCTTAAAACCAGCAGTAGTAATCATCTTCGTCATTTCTTCCTTAATTTCATTAAATCTTGTTTCAGACCATCCACAAGAGTCCATCTTATTCACTCCTACAATAAGTTTTTCAATACCCAGAAGTCCCAGTAGACGTGCATGTTGTCGTGTTTGACCTTGCACTTCTCCAGTAGAATGATCTCCCTTAGCAACTGCTGTTTCAAAACCACCAGCCTCTGCAGGAACAAGCAATAGAGCAACATCAGCACAACCCGCACCAGTAATCATGTTTTTCACATAATCTCTGTGACCAGGAGCATCAACAATGGTGTAATGATATGAATCAGTAAAAAATTCTTTTGTGGTACAGTTAATAGTTACACCACGCTCCCTTTCTGCTTTGTCTTTATCCATATAATAAGCAAAGGCGAAAGAACTTTTACCCTGTGCATCTGCTTCTGCTTGAAGTTTTTGCATTTCACGCTCTGAAATACCACCAAGTTTAAAAATTAAATGTCCAGTAGTTGTAGATTTACCCGCATCAACGTGTCCACAAACAACCAACGATATATGCTTTTTACTATCACTTTCAGACATTAATATAATATTTAGTTGTTAATCCTTTAATTATTTTACAAAAATATTTTATTCGTTTTCTATAAACATTAGAAGAAATAATATAAATATAATTTTATCTACAAATTCATGTGCGGCATTTTTGCAATTGTTGACAATTCAAATTTTTCAAGTAATTATAGAAATTTAATTAACAACTCATTTGCAAAAGGACAAAAACGAGGTCCAGAAAATTCTTGTTTAAATAATGTAATGTTAAAAACAATTTTTGGGTTTCATCGTTTGGCAATAAATGGTTTAAATGATGAATCAAATCAACCCATTTTATACAAAGATATTATTTTAATTTGCAATGGTGAAATATATAATTATAAAGAACTATATTCATTATTAAATATAGAGCCTACTACCGATTCTGATTGTGAAATAATAATTCATCTTTATATGCAATTTGGAATAGACCATACATTACAATTATTGGATGGTGTTTTTGCATTTTGTTTGTTAGATTATAGATTGAGTTCTGATACAACAAAAATGTTTATTGCAAGAGATCCATATGGAGTAAGACCTTTATATATAATGAAACCTACAAAAAAAGGAATAAAGAAATTAAAAAATGAAGATAAATATGTGGTTGCTAGTGAATTAAAAATGATTAATGACATTTATCAAAGTTGTAATGAAGTTACTAAGGAGTATAATACTTTTGAAGTTCAACAAATAACACCTGGTACATATAGTTATTTTGAAATGAATCACAATGTATTCTCATTATGGGAACTAAAAGAAGAAAATAAAATGTATCATCATGTTGCATTTAGTAGCTGCAAATCAATTGATCAGTCTTTATCAAAAGAAGAATTTTATAAGTATATATATAAAAATATTCAAAAATATTTAATTAATGCCGTAGAAAAAAGGTGTTGTACCACTGAAAGACCAATAGCATGTCTTTTATCAGGAGGTCTAGATAGTAGTTTAATTGCAGCAATTGTTAATGAATACCATAAAAAAAATAATTTACCTACACTAGAAACATACAGTATTGGTATTGAAGGTTCTGAAGATTTAATTTATTCTCAAAAAGTGGCAGATTATTTAGGTACAAAACATACACAAATAACGCTCAAAGAAAAAGACTTTTTAGAGGCAATACCAGATGTTATTAAAGACATTGAAAGTTATGATACCACTACTGTACGAGCTAGTATTGGAAATTGGTTGATAGGGAAATATATATCAAATAATAGTGACGCAAAAGTAATATTTAATGGCGACGGTGCCGATGAATTAATGGGTGGGTATTTATATGTTCATCAATCGCCTAATGAAATTGAGTTTGACAAAGAATGTAAGAGTTTATTAAAATATATACATACATTTGATGTGTTAAGATCTGATAAATGTATATCATCTCACGGTTTGGAGCCAAGAACACCTTTCTTAGATAGAGAATGGACGCAATATTATTTATCTATACCATTACATATACGTTGTTCTATTAAGGGTCGCAAAAATAAATATGGAGATAACACAACCATTGAAAAAAATCTAGTACGTCAAGCGTTTTCAAAAGAAAATTATGTAAATTCCGATGAAAAATGTTTATTACCTGAAGAAATATTATATAGACAAAAAGAAGCCTTTAGTGACGGAGTATCTTGTAAAAAAAGATCTTTATTTGATATTATAGGTGAACATGCAAAACAATTTGTTCAAAACAATATTCAGGATGTAGAACATTTGAAAAATTATAAAAATATTAAAGAACTCACTATGAAACATCCTGCTATGGAAAAAGTTAATAATCACTTACCACCCAAAACATATGAACAATTCTATTATAGATATTTATTTGAAGAACAGTATCGAGGTTTAGGATACATTATACCAAAATTTTGGATGCCTAAATATACAAATGTTAATGATCCTAGTGCTAGAAAATTAACTTGCTATTAAAAAATAATTAAAAAAATAATTATAATATGTTTTTAATTATTTACTTTTTCTTATATTGCTGCTCCAAAATGTCAAAGTTATAGTATTCATTTATGAGATTAATATTCCCTTTTCCTTGATACATTTCTTTCTGTTGTAGACTGCACAACAAATATTGCAAACCAACTTTTGGGGCTCCGGCTTTTACTAATCGCTTATAAATAAGTTTCAATTCTTTTGCTTTAGTAAATGAAGACATATTTTTACTTTTAATAAAATTATCGCCTTTATCCATTAATTCACGAATAGTATTTTTTTTCTTTTGTTTTAATAGTTTATAATTATCATAAACTTGCTTTTCTTTCAAAATATTTTTACGTGTTAATTTATCATCTTCATTAAGACCTATATATGGCTGATCAACTAAGTGTAAATAAGGACGCAATTTATGTGAAACATGTTTTTTCCAATTATCCTTTTTCGAAGACATTTTCAATAATATGATTATTAAATTATATTATTGAAAGATCAATTTTTATAATGTACATTTTTAGAAATCAGCATTAAATGCAAAAACATCTTCATCTACTGTTTTATTTGCTAATGCGTACTCAGCATTAGTACGTTCAAAAAAATTAACTTTAGATTCTACACTAATTAATTCCATAAAATCAAATGGATTGGAAGAATTGTATACTTTATCGTATCCTAACTGTACTATTAAACGATCAGCTACAAATTCAATATATTGTTTCATCAACTTAGAATTCATTCCTATCATGCGACAAGGAATAGCATCGCAAATAAATTCTTTTTCTATTTCTACGGCCTCTTGAATAATTTCATATATACGCTTTTTATTTAATTTTTTATTAAGTTTTGAATACAATAATACTGCAAATTCAGTATGAAGGGCTTCATCTCTTGAAATTAGTTCATTGGAAAAAGTTAATCCTGGCATCAAACCGCGTTTTTTGATCCAGTAAATAGATGCAAAAGATGCTGAGAAGAAAATACCTTCTATAGCAGCAAATGCAACCAATCGTGCAGCAAAACTACTACGATTATCGTTTAACCACTTTTTAGCCCATTCGGCTTTTTTTGTAATACAGGGGAAGTTTTGTGTGGCTTCAAACAAAGTTTGTTTTTCGTTACTATCTTGAATATAAGTATCAATTAGTAAACTATACATTTCAGAATGAATATTTTCCATGGCTACCTGAAAACCATAAAATGCACGAGCCTCAGATAATTGTACATCACCCATAAAGCGAACTGCAAGATTCTCTAAAACAACACCATCAGATGCGGCAAAAAACGCTAATACCATTTTAATGAACTTTTGTTCATCTTCGCTTAGGGTTTTCCAGTCAGTTAGATCTTTTGAAAGATCAACTTCTTCAGCACGCCAAAAACAATCTACCTGGCGTTTGTACATTTCCCATACATCATTACATTGGATGGGAAACATTACATACCTGTTCTCGTCTGGTTTTAACAAAATTTCTGTGGAAGTAGTGTCGGACATTCTGGTTCCTAAATAATATACTAAGTAGATTTTATCTTGTTTTAAAAATATCATTTTTCTTTATACCCCTCAAAATATATATTTTGTACATTATCTGTTTTTCGTAATTTACAAAAAAAATAACTAGGTTTATTTGTTTTGAATATTAAACTAATTTTTTATTTTAACTGTTTTCTTTTGTTTTTTATTTTTTTGTTGTCTTTTTGTTTTTTTATTTTTTTTTAATTTTTTTTTGCTGAATTTTTTGTGTTTGTATGTTTTTTTTAATAACTTTTTTTGTTTACCACCATCATTACCAAATAAATTTACATTAATATTTTGATTTTCATCATTATCACTATCACTATCATCAAAAGAAAATATTAATTTCTTTTGTGTTTGTTCAAAACCTGATTTAGGTCTTTCCTCATTCTTTGTTTTTCTTTTAGGTTTATTTATCTCCTTTTCTTTCTTTTCTTGTAATATTTTCTGTTTTTCTTCTTCTGTTGTGACTTGTCGAATAACAACAACATTTTCTTCAGGTTTACATATAACCACTTCTTTATGAAAAGTTCCACCTTCGTTTAATATTTCCATTTTATTAATAGCATAACCATCAAATCCCCTTTCACAAAGAATTTCACTTATTCTTTTATCAGGTTTTGAATCTGATTTTCGTTTCTTACTGATATAACCATAATTATTGTTAAGTATGTCTTCTGCGTCCTGTTCTTTGATTAAAGAATTATATAAATTCTCACTTATATTATCTAAAGCAACAAGTTGTAATTGTTTCTTTGGTTTGAATTCATATACAACACCATATTGTTCAGCAGCTTTTTGATCAGGAGTAAAAAATTTAAAATCTCCTAATAATATTTTATCATCAGAGACATCACTTACATTATTATCTCCTCTATAAAGCGAAACAGAGTCATTTAAAATATAGACATTTACATCTTCAATATTATTAATTGTTTTTTTATTCAAATCATACAAATTGTAATTTGTTCCACTCATATATGCTATATATATTAACTACAAATTAATATACAATACAATGCCTCATAATTATCTAAATATGAAAAATATTTTACTATCATATAGTAAAGTTTAGGATGAAACACGAAGAAAACTACATGGGTGCTCTACAAAATGAGACAAAAAAGAAAACTCGCAGGACAAAGAAGCAGATTGAAAAAGAATTAATGATAGAATATCAAGAAGAAAAAAAAATTGATGAATCTATGTTAAATAAATCTTATAATATGATGCAATATTTATCTGCACGTGAGAAGAAAAATTTTGAAGACAAATTTACAAAGCCAAAACCAGGAATTCAAAAAGATTATCATAATTTATTGTCTCAAAAGTCTAAAAAAATTGTAGTAGCAACTGGTCCGGCAGGAACCGGAAAAACTTTATTTGCAACAGAGATGGGGGTTAAACACTTTTTGTTAGGAACATATGAAAAATTAATATTTACAAGGCCTTCTGTCGCGGTTGATGAAGATTTGGGATATTTACCAGGTACATTGGAAGAAAAAATGGCACCTTGGGTTAGACCTATTTACGATATTTTATATAATTTTATTACACCAAAAGAGGTGTCTGCAATGTTAGAAGACAAAATTATTGAAATATCACCTTTAGGTTACATGAGAGGAAGAACGTTTAAAAACTGTTGGATTGTAGCTGATGAAATGCAGAATTCCACAATTCCTCAAATGAAAATGCTTATGACTAGATTAGGAGATAATAGTCGTTTAGTTATAACAGGTGATTTAGATCAACATGATAGAGTATATGAACAAAATGGTTTAGAAGATTTTTTAAATAAATTTAAGGGAAAAAGATCAAATAGCATAACTTGTGTAGAATTTGATTCGGAAGATATTCAGAGAGAAGAAGTTGTGAAAGAAATATTAGATATTTATAGTGGAGATATACCAAAAGTATATGATATAGAAGATTGTGATAGTGTATAAACAATTTGATAAAATTATTTTCATTCAATAATATATACATGTTGAAAAATTTAGCATCTAAATTAAATAAACAAGTAAAAAAAGTAAATTTAAAAGGAACTATGCAAGATAAGAGAGTATTGTATGCTGTTGGTTTATTATCTCTTTTATATGTTCTCTTCTTAGCCAATGAGAAAGATTTTAATTCTGTATTTGTTTTTGCTATTGTTGGATTTTTATTGAGTTTTTTTACTAAGAATATGATTCTTATTCTGATTGTTGCCTTGTTATTTACTCATTTTATTAAATTTACTATTCATTATAAAAAGGAAGGTATGGAGAACAAGAAAAAAGAAGGTTTAAAAAATAAAAAAGAAGGTATGGAAGAGAAAGAGGAGAAAGAAGATTCCAAGGATGAAGAAAAAGAAGAAGAACCAAAATTAGATAAGGTTGAGGTTGATGAAGATTTACCTGAAAATAAAGACATGAGTGAAGAAGAAAAGAAACAAAAGAAGGAAGAATATGATAAGTTAAAGAAAGAATTTGTTGAGTTCCAAAGTATTCAAAAAGATATTTTGAAAAATATGCAAGAGATTGACCCTTTATTAAATAAGGCGGAGAACTTTATCAATAAATTTGAACACTACAAGAAAAACAAATAATTTCGTTTTATAAATATATTTCAACATATTTTTATAAAACTATAATATAAGTATGGGAGGCGGAGGATCTAAAGTATCGTTCAATCCAATAGATTATATAAATCAAGGAATTGAAAAAGGTAAA
>MDSY01078155.1_pt1 | contig 11371 bp, 8 predicted proteins | sample 811131 | NCBI WGS metagenome assembly MDSY01 (sample SAMN05326643, study PRJNA326480) | marine metagenome | isolation source: seawater | place: Atlantic Ocean: South West | collected 2010
AGTGGGTCTCTCCCTCTGCCGAGTGGGTCTCTCCCTCTGCCGAGTGGGTCTCTCCCTCTGCCGAGTGGGTCTCTCCCTCTGTCGAGTGGACCTCTCGTTCCTGTGCTTGCAGAGGCAGTCTCGCAGGGCGCACGACCAATTCCTCAGAGCCTACAGACCACAGAGCCTCAAGTACAGAGCCCAGAGCCACTCATACAAAGTCCAGAGCCCATCTTGGCAGAGCGGATGCCGAACAGGGCGCTCTTGCCACTGGCGATCAGGGGGGGCATCAACGGGTGCGGAGCGCACTTGGATGGAGGGATGCTCTCTCCTCACAGTGCCTCTCCTCACAGCGCCACTGGTCTCGTGAGGGCTGACGGGGTTCGCATCCGCACCACTGACAGGCGCGTGAATGCCATTCACCCGATGCTTTCGAGGGTGGGCGGCATGCAATCTCCGCCGCAAACGCCGCCGCACACTCCAACCTCGCGTCAGCTGCACCACAGAGGGACAATGGCGCCAAAGCGCCACTTTGAGCCGCACCAAGCCTTGAACATAGCCTTCAACAACCTGATTGGTGGGACGCCTCACCTTGGCCAGCACCCTCGCCCAATGGCAAGAGCTGAGGGCAATCCTCTCTCAGCTCCTCTCACTCCCCAAATTCTCGCTGCAAGTGCCAAGCCGGCTGGGGGTGCATCTTGTGGCGGGAGAGCTATCGCTCCCGTGACGAGTCTCGCGATGCCGGTGGCTAAGCCGCTGACGAGTGCCGCGAGCTCAACGCTGCTTGGTCACACGCGTTTCAACCAATTCTTGCGAGGCGGCTTGCGAGGGGCTGTGAACAAGAAGCGCGCTCCTGTGATTGCGACTCAGGTGGTCTTGGCCACCAAGGTGCGCTCATCGACCTCTTATGCTGGGACGCTCTGAGCGCCCGCGCGCATTATTATGTCCGCGCACTTTGATTCTCGCTTACATGTACGCACATATGTACATGCGTACAAGCACCCAGTGCACAATGTTAATGGACAGCATTGTGAAAGTCGTACAGTCGTACAGTAGTACACGCATGATCATGAAGTCGTATACAGTCGGCGTTATTAGCCTCGTTACGGATATAAAGGCACCTCTTTATTCTCTTCAGCCCCTCTTCTTCAGTCAGCGTTATTCGCCTCGTTACGGATATAAAGGCATCTCTTTATTCTCTTCAGCCCCTCTTCTTCGCATTTGTTAGCAAAGCGTCTCGTCGGTTCTAGCACCGTCTTGTCCCTTTTCATAAGAAAATTAGGCGGATGATTTTGCATGCAGCCGTCGATGGTGATGAAGGATGAAGCGAACTATATGAAGCGAACATTATTCAAAATCCGATCGATGGTGCTTGCGCTCGCGATGCTCCTCTCCGCTGTGTGTGCCATGGCGTTGCCTACCACGATCGAGCCCACGAGCGCTCCCCTCCCGCTCCTAGCCCGGCGGCTTGAGGAGGACGAGAATGAGAACCTGAACGAGCTGTTGCGCTCGGTAGCGGGATCACGGACGATCCCATTGCTCCAGCTAGCCGACTTGCAACTGGTGCACCCACTCGGCCGTGTGTACAACTCGGACGCGCCCAGCAACGTCGAGTCGCGCCTCTTCGTCGGCCTCCTCGCCACAATCAAGCTGCGTGAGGAGCTCCTTGGCGAGTCTTTGAATGGCGACCAACAGGGAGTCTTTGGAGGCAAGGTCCTAGTCAAGGAGGCGACGAGCCCTGCTGCAAACGCGCTCGCCAAGCAGGAGCTCAAGGTGTACGAGTACCTCCTCGAGCATCAAGGTCTGCTCACCCCTCCCTCGCCCCCCGCGAGTACCAACTGGGGGAGCGCACCTCTTCAGATGCCCCGACCACAGAAGACGGGGCGCGCCGCAGCGGTGAGCGACGTGGACGGTGCGATGGCGCATGTCTCGGTTCTTCTTGCGCACGTGCGCGCCCCCAAGTTGGTGGAAGGCGCCACATTTGTCGAAAATTGGCACCGGATCATGGGCGGTGAGGTGCCACCCCCCGCCGCCGGCAACCGCTGGCTCATCTACCGTAAGGAGGAGCAAGGCCTCGTGACTGTGGCTCACTTCCCTCGTGTGAGTCAGTGGGCGGATGGGAAGCTCTTCGCTCTCCCATTGGTGCGAAAGCGTGCCTTGCTCGGTCGCTTCGTCTCCGAGCGCGGCGTCTTTGTGCGGACGATCGCAGAACGCTCACTACGCGCCCTCAGCTGGCTCCACTCGCGGAACGTACTCCATCGCGGGATCGGAGGGTATTCGCTGCTCATGAGTACTACTGATCAGAGGCGGCCGCACCGCCTGAGCGTCCGACTGAGCAATCTCGGTCTTGCGACCCCCGTCTCACAGATGGGGGTCGAGGAAATCCGAGAGGCGCTCAAGTCCGGTCTCGTCGACGACCCGCTTGATATGTTCCCGCAGCTCGCCGCAAACGATCTCAAGGATCTCGGGTACACGTTGCTCAAGCTTGTGATCTGCGCATTCTCGCCGGGGGGCGTCATGCCAAAAGCGTACGGATGCACCGTGGAAGCACAGGAGCGGGGCGCTCCGAATGATGCCGAGTGTGCGTTGCAGCTCCAGCGCACCGTCGAGCGTGACCATAGGAACGACCTCGTCGGCAGCTTCCGTCCCGAGATGCTCAGGCTGGTCGCCTCTGCTCAGGTGCCAGCAGAGCTGATCCACGCGCTCGAGCTACTCGACATGCGCGAGCAATCTGGCTGGTGGCTCCTCAACGATCTGATCAAGGCACCGTTGCTCAACGGATTGTTCTCCGGTGAAACCTTTCTCGAGCACAACAAGTGGTTCAAGGGGGTCTCACCCAAAGAGTTGGTACACGCCTCGAATCGCCTCTCAAATCGACTCAGATCTGTCCAAATGTCCATGCGCCATCTGATCTTCCCTCATCTCTTCATCTCTTCTCTCATCTCTTCCCTCATCTCCATCCGAATCTCGATGGCATCTCAGCTCGGATGAGGTGAGGTTCACTGTCGAAGCCGCTCTCTTCTCGGCTCGGCTCTCTCCTCGGCTCAACTGTCGAGGCCGCTCTCCTCCGCAGGCGGCCAAGGCGAGCGTCGCTGACGACGAGACGAGCGAGGGCGCGCTCGCTTGGGATGCATGGGTTGGCGCCATGCCTTGGTCGGCGTGGATGGACGACTGGCAGGATCGCCTCGGCAAGTGGTGGCTCGCGCTACCCGAGGCAACCTCAACACGGCTTCAGGACTGCTCGGCATTCCTCTCCGGAGCCCTCGTCGGTCGATTCGAACAATGGTGGCGGAGCCTCAGCGCTGGCAAGACGGCTCTTCGCGGGAGCGATTCGACCCCACCGAGAGACGCCGACGAGGCACTCGGGTGCGACGAACTGGTCGAGAGGGTAAGCGAGACACTTCCAGCTTTTCCAGAGATTCCGGAGGAGGGGGGCTTGCAGGAAGGCGCCCATCAGCTCCGTGAGCCGCTGCCGTATCCGCTGCTCCCCGCGCTCCCACGCTGGATGCTGCCGCCCGGTCTCCCGCACCTGCTCCCACAGACGCTCGTCTCAGGTATTCCACTCCATTGGGCAAAGCGAGCTACTGCTGCAAAGCGAGCTACTGCTCGAGAGGCGTCGTCGGATGTCTCGTCAGATGGCTTCAACGCATTCGAAAGCACGCCCATGAAGGTGGAGATTGGTGAGGCAAGAGTGCCACCGGGCTGGGCGTGGGCCTTGGGCATGGCGCTTGTCCCACCAATAGGGGTGTGCGTGGGTTTTGCCATCACCGTGCGCATGCTTGCAGTTGCTGGAGCAATCGGCAGGCCCGCAGTGGGAAAGAGGAGCAGACGCGTGGCAGGAGCTCATGAGTAGAGAGTCACCACTAGAGGTATGGACTACTGCTACAGTGTGCGGTGCTTGGTGCTTGTTGTTTCATCTCTTTTTTTGCTGGTTCGTTTGTGTTTGGTGGTTGGCACTTGGTTGCATCCTGTTTTGTAGGCTGCATGTCCGAGTCCATTTTTTTCGAATTGTATTCTAAAGAGTACGTGTAGAAGCGAGCCGTGCAACATTAAGATGAACCAAATACAAATCGAGATCGTGCACGTGCATGATGCGTCTTGCACATGAGAGACCATTCCCAAAAGGTCCACACGACTCAAAAGCAAACAATGGCAAGCAGTGAACAATCAGCCACGTGAGACTCAAAGACACCAAACTATCAGCATCTCCCTAAGATGCTACTACTCGTACCTACTGTATAACCTTCGCAAGGCCTGCTTCCCTAGCTACGAGTATACCCATGCAAACTCTCGCCAAGTAAGACATCGATGGCCCTCATGCAATCATGCCCGCGTAGGCTCACTTTTGAGTCGGGCAGTCGGTCGGCTGTCGACACGCAATTCAAATGCAACGCTGTATTGTCCAGCTAGCAACTCATCTTCGACCCTTCTGCTGTGCGGCCTTCTCATTGGCCGCCGCGGCCGCGCAGTGGTGGGAGGACTTCGAAGAGCTTGGACACGAGCCTCGAGCCCAGATTTGGTCGCCTGGGATCGTACACGTACGCCAGATGCACACCCGCGCGCTCACACGTGTTAGCGACCGGCGAGCCTAGGGCACGATCGATGTGCGCCAAGGACTCGCCGATGAACCGAAGCCGACCACCGATCCCATCGAAGCCCCCAATCGCGAGCCGCCAGAGCCGCCTCGAGCATAGGCGGCCCGCACCCATGAGCGGCGCCAAGGCGGCGTTCAGTGGTCCGAACACGGAGCGGAGAGGCGTCGCGAGCGTGCCGCGGGTGGGCGTATGGCGCACGGGAGCCACGGCCGAAGCGCGTTGGATCGCGTCGATGATCCGCTGGATCTGGACGAGGCGCGACGCTCGCGCCGCACGCTCGGCGCCACCGGCGCCGGCCCACTGGTCGGCTTGCGCCGCGCCGCCGGCGCCACATGGAGAGGTAGTCGGATCGGCGGCGGCAGCGCCCGCACAGAGTGCGCAGAAGTTTTCGACGAGCCGAACCTCTTGGAGGCATGGCGGTGGCTCATGATGAGTCCACGTGGAGTCACCTTGTGAGGGTGGGGATGCGGGTTGGTGTGGAGGTGGGTGATGGGGGTGGGTGCTGGGGGTGGAGATGGGGGTGGAGATAGGGTTGGGGTTGAGGGATGGCACTGTAGAGCGCTCTTCCCGCGAGGCTGCGAGGCTGCGAGGCTGCGAGGCTGCGAGGCTGCGAGGCTGCGAGGCTGCAGGTGGCGTGGGCTTGCAGTGAGGGGTGGCGGCGCGCGCGGGTCTGATCTCGGTCTGATCTCGGGATGCTTTTTGTTTTGTTGGTCAGATCTCGGAATGCTCTTTTTCGACGCGTTGCCTGCTTCGCGCGTCTGGTACGTGGCGGGAAGCGGCGTGGGTGGCCTCTCCCGCAGCTCAGCGAGGCTCATCCCGAAGGAGTCGAACTCCTTCGGATGCACCCAGTCGTCGCAGCGGAGCACCCCCTCCGCACACTCCACCTCCAGAAAGTCTCTTCTCGCCGCATCGAAACCGCACCTCACGACCGCCGTGGCTCCGCTCGTGTAGACCATCGTTGCGACAACGGCTGCTGGGACTCCGGTGGGTGCCCACTCGGTGTGACTCATCACGCGGAGCGGCTCCTGGTGGCACAGCACCTCCTCCACAATCGAGACGCAGTACCACCCCAGATCTCCCAAAGCGCCGAGAGGCTCGAGAGAAGCAGAGGCGCGGATATTCGACTGCCAGAAGGTTTCGTCAGCCTTGAAGGAGAGGTGGGCGGTCACGTGGCGGATGGAGCCCATCGAGCGTGCAGCCGAGAGCATCGCCGCCGTCCGCGTGTGCCACGGCCACATCTGGCCGTCGAGGAGCACGACGCCTGCGGCGGCGCACGCGGCAGACATCGCCTCAGCCTCGACAAGGCTGCTGGCGAGCGGTTTCTCGCAGAGGACGTGGAGGCGAGCGTCGGCGGCGCGGATCGCCCACTCCGCATGCAGCGCCGTCGGCAGCGCCACGTAGACCGCGTCGCACACGCCACTCTCGATGAGCTCGGCGTAGCCCCCAAAGACGTGCGCGATGCCGCGGACCTGCGCCCACGCGGTGGCGCGTTCGAGGGAGCGGGAGGCGACGGCGGTGACACGAGCAGTAGACGTCTGCTCGATCGCCCAGCACAACTTGTCGGCGATACGCGCTGTGCCTAGGATGCCGATGCGCAGCAGCCGACCCTCTGCCTCTGCCATTGGATCGGCCTGAATGAATCAATTGCCGAACTCGCCGGATTCTATCCTACAGATTTTTCCGTCATTCTTAGAGATTTTTCCGTCATCATTCATGTCTCTACCCGCGCCGCGGCCGTTGCCATCGCCTGGCGACGAGGTTTCGCGCTCGACGCCGACGGCGCACACGGCACCACCCTTACCACTGCCCTCGCTAGAACCTCCACCCGCAGCATACGCCGGCTGCAGCGTCGAGGCGCCCATTCACGAGCAGATGCTCTTACAGCCGGGGACGCTCGAGGCGCTGCTGAGAGAGGAGTACATGGGAACGGTGCATGAGTTGCAGCGCTGCGGCGTCAGGATCACACTCGCACCCGAGTCCACAGCCGGCCGACAGCGCGCCGTCCATCTGAGCGGAGACGCCATGCTCGTGAGGGCTGCACGGGCACGCATCGAACGGTTCGAGTGTACGCCGGAGCGGCTCTCCACAGGCGAGGCGCTCCGGCGGTATTACGGTACATACTTCGAGAGCGCGGGGATCGCCTACAGGCGGCCCATGCCGCGCTGGCAGGATGCAACCGATAGAGAGATAGAGAAGAGAGGTCTAAGCCAGCAGCAGTCAATATAAAACTATCCACATCTAGGTACATAGTTCAGAGCCTTACGTTTGTCTACTCTAGGTGTGTTGGATCTCCTTCTCCGTGGTTCGTCCCCCGTTGTTTTTTAATGTACATAGTTCTAGTTGAAGTTGATACCACGTGAATTACATACTGCCAGTTTGAGTTTCAGTGAGAGTGATATTTTTATTTATAATTATATTAGTTTTCCGACCTCACTCGCGTTCCTTCGGCAGCCACGCTCAATCAATGATACCGATAAAGTTGCTGAGGTCGTCGCCCATCGGCGCCACCTCGCCGCGGTGCAGGCCGCCGAGCTCGACGACGAGAGTGAATCCGATGCCGACGACGGCAAAGATGGTAGGGAATGTGATCAGCGGGTTGAGGTACCACGGCGGCATTTCACCCTTTTCATCGGTGAAGAAGCCGAAGATGTAGATGGACTTTGCCCACTTGAGCGCGCCCTTGAGGCCCTCGAGCGGCGCCTCCTTGGCAGCCATCCGCTGCTCGTACTCCTGCTGGATGGCGCCGGGCGTACGCGCAGCGTTCGGGTTGTCATCAGCAAACGTGGAGGCGGTCGCCTTGGGCAGCTGGACGGCGAGGAGCTCAACGTCGAACTGGAGTGTGGCCGAGGGCGGTATCGTCGGTGGGATCCCCTTGGCACCGTACGCGTATTGCGGCGCACACGTGAGGGTGCTCCGCTCTCCCACGCTCATCGTCGAAAGGCCAACCTCCCAGCCGCCGATCACCTTGCCCTCCCCGATGGTGAATTTGAAGGTCCTGCCACGGGCGCGAGAAGAGTCGAAGACGGTGCCATCGTCGAGCGTCCCCACGTAGTGCACCTCCACCGTCGAGCCGCGAGGCGGAGCCGCGCCGTTGCCCGCCGACTTGATGGCCTTCAGCACGCCGCCGTCGCCCACAAGGTCAACCGCGGGCGCTGTCGCCGGCTCGCTCGCTGCGCAGCAGGTGGCGAGGCCCGAGCGATGGGCCACGAGAGGCCTGCTCGGCAGCGCTGGCCGACTCGTCAACGAGTAGCTCGATGCCACCGTCACCGAGCTGCAGAGCAGCAATGACCTCCACATATCGATTCGCCGAAGCTTGGGTGGCGATGCACGTGGTGGTGATTAATTACTCGTATTGTACTTTGAGAAGTTTACACGATTTGAGCACCGCTTCATTCAAAACTTGCGCACTGCGATGGCGGCTCTTGTAGCCTCGGGGGTCGGCTCAGCGTCAGCTGCGTGCGAGGAAGGGTCGTCAGCTGCATGTGGAGGGTCAGCCACAGCAAGTGAAGACTTCTTCGCATGCTACCTCCTCCGCAGCCTCGACCCGTCCGCTCACGGTCGCACATACATTGGCTTCACCGTCAACCCGAAGCGCCGCCTGCGGCAGCACAATGGGGAGGTCAAGGGCGGCGCTCGGAAGACGAGTCGTCACCGTCCTTGGGAGATGCTCGCCTTCGTTCACGGCTTCACCAACAAGGTGAGCGCACTCCAATTCGAGTGGGCATGGCAGAAGCCGATGCTCTCTTTGCACGTTCGCGATCACATTGGCCACCTCTCGCTCAAGAAGCGCACGTACTCGGCGTCCAAGCTGCTGCAGGTGCTCCCAGTGATGGCAGCACTCCCTCGGTACGCATCACACCCACTCACCGTACACTTTCTCAGAGGCACATGGTCGTCCGGCATGGTGTCTGGCATGGAGAGCTGCTCTGAAGGATTAGGATCGGCAGCTCCGGCAGAGCGAGGATCAACGGCGCGCACATCTTTCGAAGCTCTCGAGGCGGACTTCTTCAAAGCGCTCGAAACGGTTCCGAGTGGTGCGCGAGCCCAGGCACATCGGATCGGTCGAGATGTCACCTATGGATGCCCCGAGCAGGCAGGCATCCTCCGAGCGCCAAACTCGAGAAGACGCAAAGTGGTCGTCAACAAAGTGGTCGAGAACCGAGTGGTCGTCAACAAAGTGGTCGAGAACCGAGTACCGGAGTGCAGCGCGGCACCGGATGGCGGTGCCGATGGTGGACTGGTTGGGAGTGGGGTGGTTGGGAGTGGCCAGGTGAGGGCAGAGATGAGGGGAGGGCTGAGGGGAGGGCTGAGGAAAGGATGGAGCGATGGCGGCGCAGTGATTGACCTAGAGGATGAGAGCTTCAACGGGTGGGAGAGCGACACCTGGTGGGAGGATGGGTTGGGTGCCGAGGGCGGCAGCGCAAGTGAGAATGGGAGTGGGCATGCGAGTGATCATCAGAGTGACCATCAGAGTGATCATGAGGATGCGAATTGCCGGGATGCCCTACTTCTGAGCCAAGTGCGTCAAGGAGAAGCGTGCGGCAAGAGAGAGGAGGGGGTCTTTCCCCCGGCGTGTGATGAGACAGAGGAGGATGCAGAACTCGCAGAATGGCTCGAGCAGGCGCGCCGAATCGACTCGAGTGCGTCCATCGCTATCGACTTGGAGAGTGGCGACTCAGACTTTGGCAGGGGCTCCTCAGATAGATTCTCCTCAGATAGACCCTCCTCAGATAGACCCTCCTCAGATAGATTTGAGGCGGTGGGAGGAGGTTTCACTGATGTGGGAGCTTTCTCCCGCAGAGAGCCATTATCACCGTCCGAGCACTCGAGGGGTTTCTCGACTACGAGAGAGCCAATCTCCGCTATCTCGAGAGGCCATTCTCAGAAATCGCAGCGTAGGCTTGGGGAGGGTGAGCGATCTCCGCTTGCGCGCCAGAGTCTCGGGCGCGCCAACTCGCCAAGCATTCTGCGTGCGCTTGGCCGCGATGCGTGCTCTCACAACCGGAGGGGCCAGCGTGTACAGGATCACAGTGTGGAAGATCTCGTAGTTGAGGAGATTCTGGATGTGAGTGATTGTGGCGTGGATTCCTTGCTGCAGCGGCTGCAAAAACGGGTCACCTTGGAAGGCTGAGTAGCGTCGGTGCTTTGCGCGTTCTTTCTTGGACCAGTCTTGATCAGGCCTTGGGTTTAGATGCACCCAATTTCTCCCCGTTATGTTTAAAAGAAGGTACCCTACTTACATGCTAGTGAAGGTCTGCAGTCTCAGTCATTATACTTTGAACATCCTTTCCTATCGTACTGGAATCCTACCTCGTCACCGTAGAAACGCTCGGCACAGCAGCGCACCTGCTGGTGGAGACGCCTCCATGGTTGGAGACGCCGACGACGCGGCGCACGAGCCGAACGGCTCACTCGCCGCCGCCTTCGGCCAGCTGGCCGAGGGCGGCTTCACCGCTGGCAACGGCCTGTGCTCAGCAGAGCCTCACGGTCGTCAGCCGGTGGCGATCATAGGCGGGACGGGTTACGTCGGCCGCCTGCTCGCACGCCGGCTACTTTCCCACCCGACGCTCTGCCTCGGTCCGATTGTGGGTTCCCAGCGCTCCGTCGGCCTCTCGTACCAATCTGTGTGGGAACAAAAGGAGGCTGCGCTCATGGCAAACTACGGCTCTGAGCTGTGGGCGGCGATGGGTTTCCCGCCAGAGCTCGAGGGTTTGCAGGTGGCCTCGCTCGATGAGCTCCTCGAGGGAGATTGTGAGCTTGCAGTCTCGTGCGTCGCGCCGGACGTTGGTTACATTGAGGATATCCTCACCGGCAAGGCAAGCTAGTTAGTTTGTTTAGTCTCGTACCCCATGTTTCACCCGCGTGCCACAGCCCGTCACGCGCCGTTTCCCCTCTCTACATGACGCGTATACTTCTTCTGGTCTTGTAGGGTATCAAGGTCTTCTCGATCTCTCCCTACAAGCGCATGGAGAACCTCACCGTGCTCGAGGTGAACCCGCAGCAGATGGCCACCTCCTTTGATCGCTCTCTCTTCAAATCTCCCAACTGCGTTGCCGTCGGCACTTCCCTCGCGCTCGCTGCGGTGGACAGCGCCTTTGGGCTCTCCGAAGTGTCGTGCTGCACCTTCCAGTCGCTCTCCGGACGCGGCGACGCCATGTACCCCGCAGAGCTCGTCCAGGGCAACGTGTACCCCATCTGGGCCACGCAGGAAAAGACGGAGACGTACATTGCCAATGAGATTGGCGCATTGCTCTCGCTCTCGCCTTCGGCGCTCTCCGTGCGCGCGCAGCGCGTGGGGGTGCACATTGGGCACTTTATTGACGTGAGAGTCAGGGTCAAGGCGCCCGAGAAGCTCATCGATGAGGAGGCCGTCTACGCCGCCTTTGAGAGCTTTATGCCTCTCCGTAGCCTCGCGGGCAAGCTGCCCTCCCTCCCGCCCAAGCCTCTTCACGTGACGCGCACGGCGGGCGCGCCTCGCTCGCGCTCGCACGCGTCCGAGTTTGGCGGCATGTCGGTCGCCGTGGGCAACGTCAAGCTGAGCGATGGCATGTGGCATCTCTGCTTCTCGGTGGTGGTCAATAACATGGTCCGAGGCGCGTACGGCTCGGCACTCCTCATGGCAGAATACTACTGCTACCTGCGTGATCACCCCGTCGAGCTCGAGAGTCTGCGCGTGCAGGCCGAGGCTGACGCTGCCGCCAAGCGTGCGCAGAGCGAGGCTGCAAGAGCGGCGGAAGAAGCCGCTGCAAAGGCCGCCGAGAAGGCTAAGGTGAACGCATCACCCCCACCCACCCCCC
>MDSY01079475.1_pt1 | contig 11371 bp, 6 predicted proteins | sample 811131 | NCBI WGS metagenome assembly MDSY01 (sample SAMN05326643, study PRJNA326480) | marine metagenome | isolation source: seawater | place: Atlantic Ocean: South West | collected 2010
GGGGGGGGGGGGGGGGGGGGGGGGGGGGGGGGGGGGGGGGGGGGGGCGTTAACGTCACACCTTGACTTTGGAACGTTGAGCACGGCTCCCATGACTTGTACCCGCCGACGGACTGATACCCGCCCACGCTCACCGCATCGCCGTTGAGACTGGTCAGCGTGGCAGCGGTGCGTGGTTCGCAGCGTGGCGTGCGAAAGCTCTCACCCGTGCGAACACTCTCTCCGCCCTCATCACCTCGAGCGTAATCCACTGCGCCCCTACCCCCACCCGTACCACCACCCGTACTCCCACCCGTACCCCCGCCTGTACTGCCGCCCCTCATTGCGAGCTCTGCCTGAAGGCTCTCGCACTTGATGCTGAGCTGTGCGGCGATCGTCTGTGCGGCGACTGCGAGCCCTCGCTGCACCGCTGCCTCCCCCGTTGCCTCCTGCACCATGCGCGCCGCCGACTCGAGTAGGCTCGCCATCGGCAGGCCAGCGGGCGCGCTGGCGCAGGCGGCGGCGGCGGAGCGCAGTTGGCTGATGAGTGCATCCGGGGAGGAGGAGACCTCAGAGGCAGCCTCGAGCATCATCGGAGACGCGGAGAGAGAGTGGCAGAGCGAGAAAACGCTCGGTGGAACCCAGCCGTTTCCGACAAGTGTTATCAACAACTTAACACACACACACACCTACCTAGGCCCGTATTGTTCACTGCGCCGACGGATGCTCCCGCTCCCTCGTCGTGAGTCCACGCCCGTGCTGCTCGCTGCTGCGGCGGCGACGCTCTTGACTTGCAGTGTCCCCACCCTTCCCGCCGCCGCAAAGACGCCCCCGCCGCCCACGTGGGGCCCATTCGTCGGCATGAGCCCCGAGCAGATGGACGAGCTCAACACGCTGAGTCAGCAGCCGTCTGCTGGGTTTCTACTGCCGAGCGGCGTGCGTGTGATCGATCTGGTGCTTGGGACGGGCCCACAACCTCGTATCGGCACCCGCGTCTACTGCAATTACAAGGTGTGGGCCCACGGCTTCCGCAATGGGCCCGTGGCCGACTGGAGCTTTATGGATGGCAGACCGCACGATTGGCTGCTAGGATCAGCCGATGCGCAGATACCCACGGCGGTCGACAGTGGGGTGGTGGGGATGCGCGAGGGTGGGTGGCGACGACTTGTCGTCCCCAACGCGTACGGCGGCGCGGGGCTACGACGGGTGGCGCCGCTCAGGGGCGGAGGCAGATTTACACCGCCGAAGGCCGGGTACGCCATCCTCCCGGGTGCGACCGCGTACTTTGACCTGATCATGCTCGACGGAGGCTCGGGTCGCTGCGTTTCAGAACTATCTCCACCCGGCCTCCCTGTGCCAGAGGCCAGGAAGCTCCGATCGCTCACATGCATCCCAGGCTCGGCGAGTGAGAGCTTCAGTATGGGTGGGTGAGATCGGAAAGCTCTTCACAGGTAGGATCGGAGATTGGGACAGAGAATCCGCGCGGCCACTGGTAGAGTTAAGAGTATTCTATAGTTTCATTTGTGATATGTAGTAGTAGTATAAGTATTCAATTGTCCAAATACAGTAGGAGTATGTAACGTCATCGATCGTTCAAATACATATTATACGATATAGAACAATATTGAATATTCAATATTAATATACGACGAATATTAATATATAAATATATCTATATACCGCGACCGCGTAATGAAATTCAAATATATACTCAGACTGCGAGTAGTATATATCGCCGTCTATACATAGAACGCACGACGTCAACACGTGTGAGCCGGGCGCGCAGCCGCTGCTTGTGCTTGGATCAGCGGCAGGACTGGCTGGGTCGCTGTGGATATATCTCTTGGGGCGCCGACTACGGTACTCCATAGCTACGTTTGCTAGATGTGCCCGGTAACCCCGGTTGGGCGCCAAACGGCACCACACACGAGGAAGAGTGGAGGTGTGCGCGTACGCACACTGCAACTGGCGTATCCCTAGAGACACGGACTGCTGGGAAGAGCTCACGGTCCCAGCTGTGTTATCAACATGCGCACGATGGCCTGCGTCACCTCGGTGCTACCAGCACGCACCGAAATACGGCACATGCCTGCACCGCTGTTGATCTCTAACCGGAGGAGGACCGAGCTGGCATCCGAGTTGGGGGCGGATCCCTTGGTGGCGAGGTTTGCCGCGCCCACATAATTCGCCGCGATCGGATCCACCCCCTTGAGCATTGCCATCTTGAGCCCGCCCTCGAGTACACGCTCCACAGTACCCTCGTGTGGTGTGCTCTCCTTGAGCTTGAAGATCTGTTGAGTCTCCTTGCCGTCGAAGAGCTTCCAGCGGCGGAAGAAGTCGGGTCCATCGATCCGCATCGGGATGAAGAACTTGGCGCACGTGATCGGCAGCTGCAGCGTGAGCTGCACGGGGCCGTTGGCGCCCATGAAGCGAACGGCGACTTGCGGCCCGTCGCCGTATGGGCCGTCGCACTCGATCTGGAAGAGCTGCTGCTGCTGTGCCCGCGGCTGGACCATTGGCGCGAGCGGTTGGGACTGGATTCTGAGCGCAGGGCATGGCGAGAGCTGCGTCGCCAGCTGCGCCATCGGCGCAGCCATCTTATTTCCAAAGTAGAGCGCCATACGTCCTTGATGGCCGCTAAATTCCATCTTGATGCCAATCTGCACGGCGGCATCCTCATGGAGCACGCCGTCGTTGCGCATGGTGAGTGCGTGCCACTGGGGCGTGTACGCCGCTGAGCCGCCGCCGCCGCCGCCTGGCGGCGGCGCAGGGCCCCCTCCCAATCCGCCGAGCAAGTCGTCGAGGCCTCCGCCGCCACCGGCGGCGGCCACTGGCGGGGCAGGGGCAGCGGGGGTCGACCCCAGGCCCAGGAGGTCGTCGAGGGCGCCGCCACCGCCCATGGCGCCCGGCTGCGCCGGCTGCGGCGCCGGAGCCGCCAGATCGAGCCCGCCGAGCCCGCCGAGCAGATCAGAGGCGGGCTCAGGCGAGGGCGCTTGCGGCTCGTCGCCGATGCCGCCGATGAGGTCTGCGGGCGGCGGCGGCGGCGGCGGCGGCGGCGGCGGGGCCTCTTGCTGCTCGACGGCGCGCGAGGGTGCGCCCTGCTGCGTGGCCACTGTGCCAGCGATGATCGCCTCGCCCTGGCTCTTGGTGAGCGTCTTCTGCACTACAGACTCGCGCTCGGTAAAGTGTGGCATCATCTCCAAGACGGTATTCTTGATCTCTCCCAGTCCCGGCTGCGAGATGGCGAGGTACTCGGTGGAGCGCTGCTGCACCTCCTGGTCGAGGGCGGTCGAGTAGCCCTGGAGAATCTCATGCACGCGCCCGCTGATCTCGGGGTACGTGTGCGCGAGCTTGACGTACGTGTTGAGCAGGAGCGCCCGGGTCGACATCTCCGCGCCCGTAAAGTGCTTGTGGAGTATCGTCAGCTGCTCGAGTGCGCCCGAGCCGGGCGCGTCGGCGATCATGTGTCCGAACTCGCCGAGCATGTATCCGGCCACCTTGAGCAGCGTCCGGTGCGGCAGCGCGTCCTCCCCCAGCGCCCGCCACACGGTCTGCGTCGCGTACTCCTGCAGCTGCTCTCCCTGGTTTGTGACGATCTGTACGACGCGGTACCAGATCTCCTCCGAGACAAAGTCGCCGGCGGAGCGGATGAGCTGGAGGATGACGTCAACGTACCACTGGTGGTCGTCGGCGTACCGCTCCGCGAGGATCGCCACCTTGAGCACCAGCTCCTCCTTGATGGTCAGGTCGGCCGTGTTCATGTAGTTGAGCAGCTCGGCGACCGTCTCCTTGACGGAGGCCGTGTCGCACATCACGTAGACGAGGTCGAGGGCGCGTCGACGGATGGAGATGTCGGGATCCTTGAGGGAGAAGAGGATGGTCGACTGGTGCTTCTTGAGCCCCTCCAGCGTCTCCGGCTGCTGCTGCGAGAGCCGCGCCATCGTCTCGAGACCGAGGTAGCGAATGTTGGCCTCGCGAATCGAGATGAAGCGGCCGAGCAGGTTGATCGCCTGCGGGAGGGTCTCGGCCTGGGCGCCGAGGTGAATGGTGAGGTTGATGGCCTCGAAGAGCACCGCGTGCGTCGCGTTGTTCTTGTTCACATTCTTCGTCACGTCCACACCCGCCACGATGCGCTGCAGGACCTCGGCGACACGAAGCTTGAGCGCATGCTCTTCGGGCGGCGGGAAGAACTGCAGCATGCGCAGCAGCTTGATCTGGAGCCAGGGCGTGGGGATGCCGTAATAGAGGTAGTCGTTGCTGTAGTCCTTGTTGAGCACCAGCCGCGTCAGCGTGCGCGCCGCCTTGGGCGCAGCGCCCTCCCACCCCTCGGCGCTCACTGCGAGCACGCCGAGAACGAGTGAGGAGACCGAAGTGAGCACTCCGATATTCTTCTCGTCGAGGAGGCTGAGGATCTTGTCTGCCCACTCGTAGGGCGGGAGGATGTCGGGAGCCTTCTGGAACAGCCGCAGCGTCGTCAACGCTGCCTTCTTGCGCACGTAGGTCCGCGTCATGTTGCTCGTGAGGAGCTTGAGCACGTCGGTCGAGAGCGCCTCGGCAAACTCCTTGCCGCCTACGTTGCAGATGGCGTTGAGGGCGAGGCAGACGGCGTTGTCGTTGGTGCTGATGAGGTCCACTCTGATCGAGTTGATGATCAGCCGCAGAAGCTCGTCGCCCTCGCGCAGCATCAGGGCACACCACGAATACCCCACAGACTTTTCAGAGTATCTGTTACTCGAGATGAGGTTGACGGCCTCCATGTGGCCAAAGTCGACCTCGTAGCCGAGCATGTACATGTAGAGGATCTTCCACACGTACTTCTTCCGGTTGTACCCGTTCATGTGCGCGTCGGAGGTGAACTTGGAGCGAATGTGAGCCATCTCCTTGTCGACACGCTTCATCTCTGCCTCCTTGCTGGGACAGTTGCGCAGGTCGGAGATGAAAACGGTGAGCCCACGCATCGCCATGGCTCCTGATCACCCCCCTCGCACCTCCTCTCTCTCAGATGCTCCGCGCGCCCCCCGGCTGATTGACGGCGCGACGGCGGGGGGCCCAGAGCAGCGACTTGCGCGGGTTAGCGGGCAGGGCTGACAGTAGATAAGCCTCCGGCCAGAGTTAAGGCGTTTCACGATTTCACGAGGTACCTGACCGGTGTTATTACACCTCAAAGGGTTTGTTCCCGGGACGCGGAAAAAAGACTTGTTCTTTAACAAGACTTCTCGTCCGTCAGCGCGTTGTCCATGTTGTTCCGGAAGCTTGGAGTGGCCGTGACAGCTGCCTCGGGCGCGGCGGCGGTAGCGACGGCGCAGGACGTGGATTCGGGTCACGCGCGACTACTGCGCAGCTTAGGCTACAGCGCTCTCACCGTGGCAGAGTACAAGCGCGTGCAGCGCGCAGAGAAGGTAGGGCGGCACGATGCAGACTCGGGAGCGGCCGCCCATGCCGAGCTGCACCGCCGCGCAGCGGAGCGGCTGCTGCACGTGTGCCGACTGCATGGCGGCATGTACACCAAACTCGGCCAATTCGCCGCCTCCATGAGCGGCGGCTCACTCCTCCCCACGCAGTATGGACTACTCTCGGCTTGTGAGGACAAGGCTCGCGCTCCGGTAGACATCTCGGAGGTTCGTCAGCTCATCAAGGAGGAGTTGGGCGTGGGGTCTGAGGAGTTGTTCGCGAGCCTAGAGCCGACGCCAGTGGCCACAGCCTCCCTCGCACAGGTCCACCGCGGCCATCTACCGAGCGGTGAGGCAGTCGCAGTCAAGGTACAGTACCCCAAGCTCAGAGCACAAGCTGCATCCGATTTGAAGGCGCTCCGCGTGATCGCCGCTCTCGTCGGGCGGATGTTTCCGACGATGGGCTATGAGTGGCTACTGCCCGAGTTCGAAGCATCCCTCGAGAGCGAGCTCGACTTCCATCAGGAGGCCCACAACGCCCAGCGGCAGCGGCTATTCTTTGCAGAGTGGCAGGACGTGCACGTTCCCGCCGTCCACCCGCAGCTCTCCTCGCGCCGTCTGCTCACCATGGAGTGGATCGACGGCGTTAAGGTGACAGACGCCGAGGGTCTCGATGCGCTCGGGATTGTCCCCACCGAGGTCGCCCCAATCCTCTGCAGAGCCATCTCCGCAATGGTCTTCGAGTCGGGACTCGTCCACTGCGATCCGCACGCCGGAAACCTCCTCGTGCGCCCCTTGAACCCCCCCCCTCTTCGAGACAGCCATGGCACGGCGGCAGGGATGAGATCAGGGGTGGGATCGGCGGCCGGCGCAGGAATGAAGAGAGCTCGAGGGGGGTTCGGTGGGGTACCCGGGGGGTTCGGTGGGGTACGGCCCCAGCTCGTCATCTTAGATCACGGCATGGTGCGCGAGCTCTCTCCCGCATTCCGCCGAGAGTACTGTCGACTTTGGCGCGCGCTGCTCATGCGAGACCACGCCACAGGGCGACGCGCCGCGGTTGCACTCGGGTTGCCCGAAGTGGACCTCGAGCTCCTCTCACTGCTTTTGATGCACCGTACTCCAAAGTCCAAGGCGGCCGTGGGCTCGAATATGTCCGCTGCCGAGCGCCAGGCGATGCGCAAACGCTACAATGGTTTCGGCGCCGCCGACGTGAACCTCTTCCTCCAGCGGCTTCCGCGCGACATGCTCTTCGTGATGCGAACGTGGTCGATGGTTCGCTCGCTCAACAAGCGGCTTGGCGGTACGACCCGACAGCGCTTCATGCTGATGAGCAGACATCTTGCGCGAGGATCTCTGATCACTCCATCGGGAGCTCATGCGGGCGCATTCGTCAGCTGGGCACGCTCGCTTGGGAACGGGATTCGCGTGCGACTGTTACGGCTCCGGTTCAGGCTCATGATGAATATGTATGATCTAGCTTTCGGGCTGTATTGGCGCTTGAATGCAACCAGGCCCGCGAGCATGCGTCAGCTCGGTTAAATGTAGATGAGATTCACAGTCGTGGTTTCGTTGTCATGCATATCACAGTCTAGACCACTTTAACGTACGTTTGTTCATACTACACTAGAATACTTTAATCATAATCATAATGATAATCAAGGACGTGCCCGCTGATTATTTTTCCGCGTGCACTCGATCCGTACCCCTCGAATCAGCGTGAGAAAACCGCTGCACTCCGACCATCTCTGCTGACGGCAGTGACGGTGTGATGGGCATCTCCTTGAGGCGCTGGGGTGACAGGGATGCATGTGCGGCTTACGCTCCCCTTGGTACTTCTGGGGCTGAAACTGTTGCGCCAGATGCGGATCGCTGCGGCAGCGGCAAGGAAGACTGGTACCGCTGCAGCGACGCCGACAACCACATCACCACTTGCGCGCCGGCTGCTCCCGAGCGAACCGCGGGTATCAGGATGGGGATCGAGGTGTGTCTCGCTGCCTATCGGCGGGTGGCCGCCTCCTGCAGCACTCGAGCTCTTAGTGCGTATCCTTGGGTCGTAGTCGTAGTCATCCAGCTGTTCCTCGTCGCTCAAGTCATTGAATCCCCCCTCGGTCATATTCTTGCCGTCCGGTACGTTCATGTTGATCCCGCCCATCTCCATGGCCAGCACATCGACATGGACTGACCGTTCCATCTTCCCTTCCTAAGTCCCAGTGTACCTTTTTAAAGGCTCACGGCCGTCCGTGTGGGGACGCAGAGAACGATGCTGCTGCCGGCGAGGTGGCTACTCGTCGTGGCGCCGCGCATGCCGTTGAGCGTGCCTGTAAGCATGCCACTGAGCGTGCCTGCAATCTTGCCGGTGCACAGCAGTCGAGTGCGGCCCTGCAGCTTATGCGCCACACCGCCGACGCCGCCATCCGAGGATAGCAGAGTGCTACGGACGGGAGAGGGCAGCCTGAGCTGCTGGGGCTGCGTCGCAAAGTGCGGTGCATGTTGCTATCTGGAGCCGAGCGAGCGGCCAATGCTCGACGAGTGGCTCGATCAAGACGAACGCGCACACTACCAGACGCTCGTCGGCAGCGACGGATGGTGTGTACACTTCGACAAGGTGACACGCCGCTGCGGCATCTACGAGACGCGCCCCGGCTTCTGCCGTGTGGACGCGGACAAGTGGCAGCGTGAGCTCAACATCGAGCCTACGGAACTCTCGGGCGTCGCTCGTCATGCATGTCGAGAGTGGATCGGAGACGTGTACGGCACCACCTCAGAAGAGATGACACGATTCGATGAGGAGATGTGCGCACTCAATGGCGGCACGGCTCCAGATGACCCATGGAATGATCCGGAGCTCGAGGCAGAGCAGTACATCGACCTGACTGCAGCAGACGACGATGATGCCAATCAGATGGATGATCAGCCTGAAGGAAAGCCCTAATCGGTATCATCATCCATCATGATCATGCAACATTTAATATGTTATTCGGTAGTAAAGAATTAGAATTAAGAATTAAATATACAGGTACTGCAATAAGGAATAATTGAAATTCAAATTATTATACTCAATATTTATATATATATATAACTTTTACTTTATTCCTTATTGCTTTCTTGTTCTTCGCTTGGCGAGGCTGCCGCTTGTCTTCTTCATGCGCCCAGTCTGAGTCTTACTCTTACTCTATATTTATCAGCTAGAGTTATGTACAGCTTCACGCTTGGATAAGTGACCGGCAACACACGCAGTCGCACATCTAAATCAAATGCTGTTTGTCGCGAGCTTGAGCATTTAAACATGGCCAGTCGAGCAGGACGTAGAGCGCATGCCGTGACGTGTCGCTAGGGGAGCAGCTTACCGCATGAGAGGGTTGGCAGCAGTTCGCACTTAAGGCCCCCCTTGTCGATCCGCTTCGAACACGGCACGCTCTAGTCGAGAGATGCGCGTACTGTAGTATACACTCAGAGAGAGACTGGCGCCCTGAGATGCCTCCCGGTGATGCCTCCCCACAGAGATGCCTCTCCCCAGAGTTGGACTCAGAGCCCGTGCTCGAGGAGGCGCTCGACAAAGTCGCCCTTCTCAATGCAGCCGTCTGCTGTGAGTCCGCGCTCCTTCATGAGCCCCTTGAGCTCTTTGATCGATTTCGAGAGGAGCTCTTCCGACGAGGGGGGCGCGCTTGCACCCCCTGGGAGCGCATCATCCCCCCCTGGCACCGCATCACCTCCCTCTGGAACCGCATCAGCCGCCTCGCCCTCAGCTTCCTCACCTCCCTCTCCCTCTGGTCCCTCTGGTCCCTCCGGCGGCACCATCATGGCTACGAATGCCTGCAGCTGCTCCCTGAACGTCTTCTTCTCATCGCCGGCATTCTCCGGAGAGACGGCCTCGAGGAAGAGCTGGCCCACCCGCTTCATCCCCGCGGCACGCTTGCGCCGTGCCTCGAGGCTCACGGAGGTGTCACTGAGCACCTTTCTGCACACGTGCCTGAGGGTGGACTCGACGTCGATCACGCTCATGTGCCACGCGCCCTCGAAGAATGTGGCCATCTCCTTGTTGGAGGCCTTGGCGGCGTCCTCTTTGCCGTTCACCATCCCGCCAACCTTGCGGCTAGTGCGGTACATCTTGACGAGACTCTTCGCGGCGGTCGCCTGTGTGCCCCACACGTGACGCTGCTGCCGCCAGCCCTCCTTGACCTTGCCGCCCGCTGACGAGAGGAACTGTACCGCTTTCGACTGGTAGACGCGGCCAATCACATGGAGTAGGAGCTCGCCGATGGCCGTGTGGGAGAGCTCCACCGCCTTGGCACTCACAGCCGCCTCGAATGCGGCGGTGGCGTCGGAACTCGGAGCGGCGGAGCTCGGAGCGGCGGAACTCGGGGCGGCGGAACTCGGAGCGGCGGAACTCGGGGCGGCGGCGCCCGCCACGCCCTCGAGGTATGGCTCGAGGAATTGGACGAGCTGGAGCGCACAGTCCACCTCGCGTCGGCGCTGCTTGAGGCCCATCCGCTTCAGCGACATCTCGTCCTGTCCTTCCGCCATCGACACAAAGCTCGCCAGCTGCAACTCGCCCACAAAGTCTTCAAACTGCTCCGATCCGAAGATGAGCACGTAAAACGTCGCCGGGTCCATAAACTCGCCACCTTCGAGGCCTTCGGTGCCGTTGGCATCGTAGCGCGCGCGCGCGTCCTCGTTCGAGAGCACCTGGTAGGCCTCTCCGATCTTCTGGAAGCGCGCCTTAGCCTCGGGGTCGTCGGGGTTCTTGTCAGGGTGCAGCTTACGCGCGAGACTCATGTACGCCCTCTTGATCTCGGCGGAGCTCGCCTCAATGTCCACCCCAAGTACTTCGTAGTAGGAAGGCGCGTCCTCTGTGGCAGCCGTTCCCTCCGCCGCTGCCGCCTCCGCCGCTGCCGCCTCCGCCGCCGCCCCGTCCACCGCCGCCGCCCCGGCCGCCCCGGCCGCCCCAGCCGCCTCTGCCGCCCCAGCCGCCCCACGCCGCTTGGTGCTGCCAAACCAGCCGCGCTTGCCCTTGGGCGGAGAGGTGCCACCACGCGCCGCCGGCTCGCCCGGGGGGCTCTTGCTGCTGCTCGCCGCCGCGCTGCCGCCCGCGGGCGTCGCTGTTGGCGCCTCCTCCTTCACCCCCGCCCCAACATGCACCCCACCAGTGCCACCATTGGCCTGTGTGGCCTCTTTGCCCACCGCTGAAGCCTCTTTCGCCCCCCCCTGCGCCTCTGCTGTAGCCTCCATCTCAGCCTGCCTCTCGAGATTCGCACGCGCCATCGCCCTCTCCGCATCTCGCACCAGCTGTCGCATCGTCCGCCGCTCCGCCTGCCGCGCCGCCTCTCTCACGGCGAACGCCTCCTCTTCCACCTTGAGCGTCGCGTCGTCGTCCGGGAGGGAGTAGTGCTGCCACTTGCGGGTCTCGACGTTGAACTGCTTGCCCTTGGCGCTGCTGATCATTGCATGCGGCGTCTGCGCAACCCCACGCGCCATCTGCACAACGCCAGCGACGGTGCCGCCTACGGGGAGAGCGACAGCGGACGCGAGACCTTTGGCCATCCCGGAGACGAAGCCCTTGGCGCCGGACTCCTTGGCGCCGATGACAGGCATCGCGACGAGCGCGGCGGCACCGCCCATGACACCCGCCGCGCAGCATTGCAGACCGTTCTTCAAACCGCCTACGAAATGCTTGGGCTTGCGTAGCGCGAAGACATCCTTGAGCTCTTCTAATTCCTCCTCGTCCAAGCCCTTGTCGTCCTTCTTGGCGCGCGAGAGGCGGGCCTCCTTCTTGCCCTTCTTCTTCTCTGCGCCCGTCACACCCTTGCTATCGGCGTGCACCGTCAGCTCCGTCGATGTGCTCGGCATGGGCGACGTGGAAGGGATGCGGCGGGCCGGGGTACCGGTATCCGCCTTCTGTCAAGGCGATTTCACTCGCTTCATCAGTGTTTTAGAATACAATACCAATACGAATACGAATACATACGCATACGGTCACTCCGGTACTTGGTAAACAGACGGTTA
>MDSY01044322.1_pt1 | contig 11370 bp, 7 predicted proteins | sample 811131 | NCBI WGS metagenome assembly MDSY01 (sample SAMN05326643, study PRJNA326480) | marine metagenome | isolation source: seawater | place: Atlantic Ocean: South West | collected 2010
GTTTTGGATTTCTGCATTTTTGGCTGGGGTGAACTCTACGAACTGAGCTTCCTCTGTAAGGTTCGCAAAGTCTGCTCCGTATTCTGTGGTAATGGCAGCACGCGCACTCGCGTCGTCCATGCCAGCGTCATTATATACTAGGTTATCATACATAGCCTGCGCTTGTTTTGTTGACCAAGCGTTGTACTCAGCCATTGCGTAAGACTTGAAGGTGGCGGGGTCGCCATTGTTTAATTTTTGTAGGGCGGCATTAAGTAAAATATCAAAGACGTCTGCGTCATACAGACTTGACCCTACGTTGTTCTCTTCAGCTCCGTTAATGACAACTCGTGCGGCGACTATGCCCACCATTTCGTTCATTTTTTCCCTGAACATCTCTGCCGTCTTTGCTTTTCGGGCTTTGCTGTTTGGGGCCATGCCTTTAACAGCAGCCTTCATATCGGCTTGCGCTTTTGCTGACAGCGCGGCGGCATCCGGTTGCCCAGACGTTTCGTAAAAACTATTCAAAACATCTAAAAGGTATGACGGTTTTTTGCTGGCTGGGTTGACGTCGGCGGTGTCGCCTACACCGCTTATTATGTCTTCGACTGTGTCCTCGTAACTTTTAATGACTATTTCGGGTGTGCCGGGTGTGTCAGTTACGTTGTCTGGATAAAACAATGCAAGGTTAGCATCATACGCTGCCTTCTGGCTGGCCAAGTCAGCATCGACATCTGCCTGATCCTTTCGTCTTAGCTCGGCTGCGTCGGCGGCGTCGGACGTAGCTTTCTTTGCGACGGTAATCTTACCAGACTGGTTGTTTAATGCCAGTTGCGCAGCGTCCACTGCCGCATTAGCCTCGCGTGCTTTTGCTACTTCTGGGCTGTCTACGTCGTTCGTTACTTTTGTGACCTGTCCACCCTTGCCGTCGTCTATTACTTCCTTAGTCAGGCCATTGTCAGCGGCTTGTGCGGCAGTGGTTGCGTCTTCCAGCTCAAGCTGAAGGCGGTCAAACTCTTTCTGTTCTTCTCCGACTAAGCGTTCCAGCTCTGCTTGTGTTTTAGCTTCGTTGACAAGTCTTTCTCGTTCCAGACTAACTGATAAAAGTTCGCCAGTCGTGTCGCTCGGCTCAACGCCACCCGTAATATTTTCGCGGTTCGCCCCTACTGCTACGGCGTCTGCGCCTGCAGCTCTTTGTGTTGCCATGTCGACTGCTGCGGCAGCTTCTCTCCCCGGTCCAACAGTACCCGCTTGCCCAGTAAAGCCGTCGCCTACAAAGGGGTCCATAGTGTTGTCTGCTGCGTTGCCGACTGTTGGGTCATATGAAAGTAGTGCGGTTTGGTTCGTTAGGAGAAGTATGTCGCTGTCTGTAGTCGCGTTTTTAGGGTCGTCTATGCGGTAAAGGGTTGTCTCAATTTGGTCTGCGATTTGCTCGTGCTTCGCGGCTTGCGCTTCTAGCTCGTTACTTTTTGCCAAGTCGTCTTTTACGGCTTCAGCTTTCTTTCTGTATTCGTTGGCTATACGACTTGCCGACTGCATGGCGTTTACAGCGTTGTCCATACGTTGCGACGGCGTCAGCTCAACCTTATTGGGGTCGTTGACCTTAACGGTGTTGGTGTTGTCCATCGCGTCGAGATCGGCTGATTGTTCGTTAGAGCGTTGGAGCGCAGCCCTAGCTTTGATTGCCTCTACAAGGCGAGCTTTATTCTCAGGGGTTCCTAGCGTCGTCGAGATTACCTCTGCTTCGTCTGCTAGTTTTTGTTTTGCGGCAGCTTGTTCTCTTCTTAGGTTCAGGTCTTTTCGATAGGCTGTTGCCTTGCCTTCGATAATGCCAGCGCCAATGTTTGAGTTGCCTTTCTTCCAGCCTTTAGCCAGTGGGTTAATATTAGGCATGACAGCACCCACCGCACCAAAGCCACCACCTAGCATACCGCCGATGCCTGCGCCCAAGCCAATAGCCGTCGCAGCACGACCAAAGCTGTACTTGTCTTGCATCCCGACTTCCATGTTGCGGGTTTGGATCATCGCGTCGTGGATGCCCCCAACCGCGCCAGACGCAATGGCTTCGCTAGTCGCACCTTTTTTGACACCAGCAATAAAACCAGCTCTCTTTGCCTCTTTAACTAAAGTCGCTTGTTTTGCTGTGCGCTTTACGGCCTCACTGCCGCCGCGCTTTAGTATCTCTTTGCCGCCTGTGGCCATAACGCCAGCCGCCGCAGCTCGCGCAGCCGCACCACCCGCACCAAAACCTACTAAGTTGATTGGGTCTGCGATTGCGTAAAAAGCGTTCGCTCCAAATCCAGCCCAACCGTCGCCGCCCTCTTCGTAGAAGTGGGGCATAGCGTCAAAGGTTGTCTGAAGTCTTGCGAGCCTGCCTTTTTGCGCGTCGGTGTGAGCCTTACTGTCGAATACATCGCCAGCTATGCCAAGAGTGTTGACGTTTTTGTAACGTCGGTCATCCATAAAGTAATCTTTAGCTTCGTCGACGCTGGTAAATCTCTTGCCGTCACGCTCGTAATAGTAGTCGTAGACGTCTTGAACAAAAGCCGAACTGTTAAAAGCATTTGCCGCCGTTTCTTTGGTAAGTCCGTTGGCGTAACCTAACGTATTACCTTGTGCGTCTTGTGTTTGGTCTGCGGCCAGCTTTGCGCGCAAGTTCATGCGACTTTGGTGTGATCTTCTCGACACGTCGGTACTCCAGTTTCCGAGGCTTGTTCGGACCCATCATACCAACGTGTTAAGTTCTAGTCGTCCTCACTGCTGACGTTTTGCGTTAGTTCGCGCCAGCGTAAGCCTCCATCGCTATCGCAACTGACTGTTCATCAAAAGGCAAACCCGCCGACTTGAGCGCGTCAGCTATAATGCGAGGCACTTCGGTTTGCTGCCATTGCGATTTTTCAGCAAAATTGCTGATGTTGGCTGCCTCAAGACTGCTCTGCAAAGCAGTAGTAATAGAAGCCGCAAAATCTGGCGTCATTTTACTTTGTATTAGTTGCTCCGCTTTTTGCGCTCGTGCATCGTTCCAAGTCTTGTAGCCTTCGTTAGCTCTTTCTATCCCCGGAAGGTTTGGTGGTTCGGGCCGAACTGGCTCTGTTGGGACAGGTATGTATGTTAAGTTTCCATCGACTATTTGCGTTCTGTTATCGGCTGATACTATGGCTTCTTCGGGCGGCGGTGGTACTCCTATTCCTCCAACCTCTTCAGCGCCAATGTCTGCGACTTCCTCAAGAGCGCCGTCGACTAGACGATAAACTTTAGTGTGGTCGTAACCATCCTCTGTGCCTATTCGTATAGCGTTGTCAGTCTGCATGACATACAACTCTTCGCCTTCCCTGTTTACCCTTGTCATGTAAGGCGGCTTTAGCGTTGGCTTCGCATTGTTTACCATTTCGATTACAGACAAAAACATATTGTCGTATTGGACGTCGCCATTTATAGGAATGTTATTGTCTATTGTGTATCTTAACTCGTCTTCGTCCAGCCCTATTCTAAAGTCTTGTTTGTCCGTCTCAATGGCAGCAAGAATTTCTCTCGCTGCTTTTTTTATCACTTTGGCGTCAGTGGTAATTGGCTGGTTTGTTATTCGTGCTGCAATCATCTGCAGGACAAGCGAACGGCTTGTTTCAAACTCCCCTTCCAAATACCTATCCCAATAAGTACCCGCCTCTGGTATGCCTTCGTTCTGCTCTGTTATGTAGTTCGTAATGATTGTTGAGGGGTTGGCCGAGCTTTGCAAGCCAAGGTTCTCTGCGACTATCCTAGCCGCGTTTGTGCCATCGTCGGGGGTAAGTTCGCCTTCGCTTTCTATGCCCAAAGCCTTAAACGCCGCAATGATTGCTGGCCCAATTAGCTGCCGTTGTTTGGCTGTGATGTAAAACTGGCCACCTACTGTAAAAGCAACACTGCGCATTTTTTCCGAACTGCCATCGGTTCCGGGGATAATGCTAATCATATTGTCTGCTTTACCCCACCAGTCCCTTTGCGTTGTTATTTGTTCTGTGATTGTTTTTGAGGCTAAAGCGTCGCTTTCGGCTCGCTGTGCTAAGTATTCCACGTTACCCGCTGCGTCGAGACGATCAAAAACTTTCTCAAACTCTGCGTCGTAAACATATGCGTCTTCCACGCCGGGAATAGGGTTAGGTCTGTCGTCGTCGAAGTCTCTAGTTTTGACCTTTCTTGTGTATGGCTTCATACCAAGAACGCTTTCTTTCTGATTATTTAGAATAGCAAAAAGTTGGCCTTTGCGGTCTGGAAGTCGTTGAGCCTTGAACAAATTTTGAACTTCGCCGCCTTCAGTTAGAATGAATGTTTCCAGTGCCGACGTGTCGGCTGTCTCTTCCGATGAGACCGCGTCTGCAATTACTGTTTTAATGCGAGCCGCCAAGGTTCTTCTATGCCTTTCTCTGAGGTTGGGATCGAAAGGAGCCATCCTAGCGTAATCTATGCCATTAGCATCAAGCATGGCTTGGACTTCTTCGGCGGCTTCTTCTTTGGTCATGTCGGCAAAACGCTGTCGGTTATTTACAGCGGATTGACCTTTAGACACAGCCTCAATCGTCGCGGTAAATGCAATCTCAGCTAGTTCCAATCTTCTCGGCGCGTTCATTTGCCTCTGCTTTGTTACGAAGGCTGATTTTTGTTCGTCGGTTGCAGCGGTCACGTCTCTGCCCTTAATAGAGTAAAATTGCCTAAAAGCAGCATCTATACCTTCTGGGGTAGTTAAGTCTACCTGAAGATTTTGTTGAATGGAGCTTAAGTCTGACGCGATTAAACCATTTATCTGGCCTGAGTAAATAGAGTTCAATTCTTCAGTCATAAGTTTTAATTGGTCGGGGGTTGCTGTGTGACCGCCAGTAAAGCTGTTGTTATACGCAGCCAGTCCAGCTTCAAGAAATTTTGCCTGAGTGTCGTAGTCGCCGTAGTTGACGCCGATGTCATCTATTACCGCAGTACGTGCCGTCAACGCCATCCGCTTCTGGACCTTATCCAAGAAAATGTCTTGCATACCCTCTATTCGGGTCTTCAGCCACGGTTGGTTAGCTTTGATACTGGCGGCTTCCCACCCTTCCTTAGTGGTTATTTGATCTATGCCGTTAATTTTAAAATAATCTAGCGCGTATTGCTGTTGGTTCATTGCCGCATTGTTCCTAAACCACTCTCTAGTAAACAAGTCCTCGTTTACGCCAGCCTCTCTTAGTTGGTCTTTAAAAGAAAAGTATTCTGTGCCGCCGCCGGGAAGCATCCGTGTTGTGCCATCGTTGAAACTAAATTCCTTGTCCGAAAAGTCAGTGTGCATGTACTGGCCACTAAGTTCTTGTGCGATTTGGATGGAGGTCTGCGTGGCTGCCAGCGATTTCGCTCTTGAATTATCAGCGGCAAGGGTCTGTTTGTTGGATTGTATCTGGCCAAGTCTTTTCGACGTTTCTTGCAGCGCATCAGTGGACGGCAAGCCAGCGCCAAAGTAAGACGAACCGCCAGACAGAGAACCCTTGAAACCCTCTAAGTCAGCCGCGCTAACTTTTGCGCCCATGTCGGCGTTCATCTTAACGTAATTATTGAATAGCTCCGCATTTTCGGAGCGACGTCTACGACTTGTGTCGACGGCGTCTGAGTAACCCTTGCGAAATGCGTTGCCTAATCTCATTTAACTTACCTCTTCTGGCTTACTATATTTGACTTTTGAGTTGGCTCGGTAAAACGCTATCTCTTTTTCCCTGTCAGACGCCATTGAGTTGTAACCCTTGCTCGTGTCGCCAAACGCGAACGCCATGTTCGGCGCGATCTGCTCGCCAAAACGACCTACCGAATTACCAAATGTCTCTTGGCTATCAGACAATTGATCGGCTGCTCTGTCGGTGGCGTCCGATTGATTGTTGTACGATTGCTGCATCATCTGCGCTCCTGTGCTATCAAGCATACCTTTTTCAGCGTCAAACGCCGCTGAGTAAACGCCTTTAGTTTCGTCGAGCATTTCTTTGCGGCCATAGTTTAGCGCACCAGAATAGCTCTTGGCCCTGTTAATTGCCTCTGTCCAAGCTCCGCTGTCTAGCTCTGCGACTTTATCCATAGACTTCTCTATGATGTCTGCCTGTCGGTCACTGTTATACGTGCTGCTACCTAGACCTCTTACAATGCTGTCTGCTGTCGCAGTGGAAGACGTGCGCTCAACTATATCCATGAAATCGTCCATGTATCCGTCTCTAATGCGCCCGTAGTCTTGATTGATAGATGTTGCACTTGGTCTAGCAAACTGACCCAACTTGGCTGACGTTCTTTTTATCTCGTGGTCTAGTGTGGCGGTTCTCTTATAAAGCTGGTTACGCAAGTCGAGCTGCTCTTTAGCTTTGGCTTCAGCCATAGCCTGATATTGAGCCGCAATCCGTTGCTGCTGCGCCTGCTGGTCGCGTGCAATTTCTTCGTCAATCATCTGCTGATTGAGGTTAAACCCCATGTCGAAGAACGAACCCATTGTCTCTGACAAGGCACGCTTTTGACTTTTGGGGTCAAAGTAACTGCCAAAGGCGTCACCGCCAGCTTTGCCTATACCACCTACTGACATCTGCTATCTCCTAACCATTGAGGCGACGGCCAAAGCCACCGCGCTTTGTGTTTGAATACCCAGCGTTAGATAAATTTCGTGACATAGCATTAGTCGCACGACCCATTGCGCCACGATCACCCGGAACAAAACCGCCGCCGTTAGGAGAGCCGTAAGCGGCCATGCGGTACATTCCCTCTTCGCCCTCGTAGTCGATTTGCTGTCCGGGCAAAGGCTGCTCGTCTGTAGTCGCAACGTCACCCTGATTTTGTATAGAGATTTCGTTAGTCTGTGGGATTGTGCCAGATGGGTCTGGCATACCTACGGTCCCCGCCTCTGATCCCGTCAAGCGGCTTCCAAAGTTCTCGCCGCCTTCTCCCGTGGCTTGTGGGTTTTGGTTCGGAACGACTAAGTCCATACTTGGGAGGTTGGTTCCAGCTTCGTCGTAGGTACTTCCTAAGTAACTGGTCGCTCCACGCTGCTCAAAAGGCGCAGAGATAAACTGGTTGCCGCCATCGCCCATCGCCATGTCGTCGTCGCCCATGCCCGGAATAGCGGTGTTACTGCCTGTGTCTTGTCTGTAATCTCGCTGGTTGTCAGGGATACCTTCGCCACTTGTACTTGGGGAAGCGTTTGTGATGAATTGTTTCGCAAACCCGCCTTCTGGCGTTGTCTCGACTACTGTCGGCGCTGGCTTTACGACTGCTGGCGCTGCCACTGGCGCTGGCGCTCTTGATCTTCCACCCATAGTTTATCTCCTATCCTATGACTACGCCAATGCGCTTGTCGTTTAATCCACTGCGTCGTTTACTGCTTGATTGCTGCATACTGTTCATTGGCTGCATCATAGCAGTTCCGTAGTTGCGGTTCGTCCCACCCTTCTGAAGGTATCTAACGCCATTCATATCAGGCTGTGCGCTAAACAAAGGGTTGTTAGACGCAGAAATGGTGGGCGACCCATCTAAGCCAGTTGGTTGCGCACTATTAGGATTTGCTTTCTTTGCGTTGGCTAACAGCCACGCTTGCCAATCGAAGTCCGGTGAGCCAGCCGCCACGTCCCCAGAAGTGTCTGATAGGCCTGTGTTTTGCAATGTAGATATGGAAGGCGAGACTGCTGGTGCAGTCGGCGCGACTGAATTGTTCTCTTGGTTGCCAGAAATGTTTGCACCAAAGCCACCGCTCTCTGGCTCTGTGGGCCGCTGCGTCTCCCAAGGATCAGACGTGGTCGAAGACATTATTCCCGGCGTTGTTATGGCGTCCATTTTGTTGCCGACGTAAGAGCCAATGCCTTCTGTAAGCCCGACGCCTGTCGCAACCGCGCCAATCGTTGCCGTGCCGACGCTGCCCGTGCCGTCGTATATTTTTTGGCCGACGTAGGGCGCGGCTTTGCCAGCCGCAAAGTCACCTAAGATGCCACCTAAAGCCCCTCCATAGTCAAACGACGCAGTGCTAGTTCTCCCTTGAAAGCCAGGGACGTTTGCGCCGTAGTTATCTTGCACGTTGTAGTTTGTACCCGTTGCAAACATACTCCCGACTGGCCCTGCGATGCCGCCAAGCACCAGCCCCTCAACGACGTTACCGAACCCCGCGCCAAACCTTTGGCCCCAGTTTGTAGTACCGACGTTGCCTGCCGCATCCACACTGAGCTTTCGTCCAAACGACTTATCAAATCCTTGAGCAATCGCAGCAAACTGGTCGCGCTGCTGTTTTCCTGTCAGGTTTGAGCCAAGGTATGTATTTTTTAAAGTGCCGCCCATCGCCGTGCCATAGGGGTCGTCAAATGTAGCGCCGGGAAATGCTCTTGTTTTAGTGCCTAAATAGTTTTCTTGCATAGCTAAGCCAAGCATCTTGGCGTACTTTGCCTGCTGTTTAGCTGTCGCTTTTTCTGTGCCGAACTCAGCATTTTCTATAGAAAAACCGTCCTTTAATGCTAGGCCGTTATTCCCCAAGCCTGCGGCTATAAGAGCAGGGCTTACGCCACTCGCCCCTGATTGACCTTTCAGCCATTCAGCCTGTGCGGTAGAGTATGCCGTGTTGTACTTTCCAGAATTGTCGTGGTTGTCGCTGGCATTATCTCTTGTTGAGGCATACTTGCCAGACACGACGTTTCCGACTGGGTTTCCAAAGCCGTCCACGACACCCTTGTTATTTTTAAAGCCAGCGCGGTTAAGCTGGTGCTGGATGTAAGCCTCTTTGCCTCCGTTGTCGCTGTTAAATTCTTCCGCAGGGTTTGCGATTTTCTTGTACTCGACCTTCGCTGGACGCATCTTTGGGCGCTTGCTAGTCTTTAGGTCTGGGTTTCCAGCGACATTGTTGTCACTGCTGTCGTCGTCGCTACCGCCGCTGCACATACTATAAGTCCTTCTGAAAAATGTAGCCCGTCTGGGTGTAGCCGTTCTTTTGAGCAAACTTGTCCCAGCCATTACGGACGCCATTATTGCACGGCATAAACAGCAAGACTTCTGCGTCGTTGTATCTTGCCCAATGCTCAAACTTTTTCATAAAGCGTAATGCAGTTGAGCCGCCACGATGCAACGGATGTATATACATGTTCTGCTCTATCGCCAGCGTGGTTTGACCAAAGTAGTGTTTACTCAAGTTAGCAAAGAACATGCCCGTTATGCCGTCGTCGGTCACAATGTCTTCGTCTACTAAGCTCAGTTTCTCTTCGCTTTCGATGTAAGACTTTAGCATAAACTGGACTTTGTCTTCGTCGAAGTCGTGGTTTGAAAACACACCTTCACTGTGCATAACCTCACCAAGCACCGCCAGCGGTGTCACGTCTTCCAGAGTTGCCATACGGATCATGGCGCTCTCCCATACGTCGGGCCGACGTAGTCGTAGCCTAGTCGCTTGGCTATAATATCAAAGCCTGCGTGGATACTGACAGTCGGCTCAAAGAATATGCCTTTGCATTTGTTTGAAGCGGCCCAACTTCGCAGCTCTCGCATAAAGCTCATAGGAACCTTGAGGTTCCCACGGTGGTTAGGCTCAATATACATCAGCCTTTGCTCAGCTATGAGGTCGCTGCCAAAGAAGGTCTTGGATATTTGTGCTGAAAAGAAACCCACAATCTCACCTTCTTTCTCGTAAACCATAAACATCCAGTCTGGCTGCTCGTGTGTTAGCTTTGCGTGCGCCATCATGTCGTCGGCGTCTACGTCGTATTCTTTGTAGTAGCCCTCGGCTATCATGTCGAAAGCAAGGGCTACGCATCTGTCTATGTCTTCCGCTTCGGCCAAGCGGATTAGTTCCTTCATACCAGTATCATGTCCCCAAATCCTCTGCCGCGACGTGCAGAAGTACCCGCAATGGCGCGAGCAAAAGCACTCTGGTCTTGCCTACTTGAATTTTTGTAATTGTAGCCGCCTGTGTCCCTGTCGCGTACTTTGTCTTGATACGTCACGCCCTCTGGCAAGTAAGACATATTCATGGGAGCGACAGGGTTAGGCTGGGGTATTGTGGCCGAAATGTTTGCCTGCTGGTTCGGCTTAAACTGATCGTAGTATTCGTTGTCCATTATACTAGGTATTGTTGGCGCAGGCATGTTAGAAGCAGCATAGTCTCTCTGTTTAGGTGGGGCCATTTGCTGACCAAGCGTGAGGCCAGCCGTCGCGCCATAGTTTGCGGCTCTATTGCCTACAGTATTACTAAGAGCTTGTTTTAGCGAGGTTTTGACGTCGTCCAAAGTGGCTTCGTAGCCTGCATCTTTGCCTTTTAGAGTGTCATAATCAGGCTGGGCTTTTCGTGCTTCGGTTTCTATATCTGTCTCTAACATGTTGCCTACGCCTCGGCCAGCGTAAGAGCCAAGCCCAGCGCCTAGACCTGTGTAAAGCGCAGACTTAGTGTCTTGCCCTGTCAGTTTGCCAAGGCCAGCAGTTGTTAGGCCAGTTACGGCAGACTGCGCCCACGGTGTGTTTGCGACGTAGTCGCCCATCTTTACCAGATTGTCGTACCAAGCAAACTTTTGTGCGCCTGTGACTTCGTCGTATTTTCCTTCTGGGTTGCCAGCTATGTACTGGCGTTCGTCGCCGCCCTCTTGACGGATTGCTTCTGCAATCGCTCGTCGAACTTGTGGATGCCTGTCGCCAACAGCTTTAGGCAGAACCATTTCTCCCGGCTCCGTGTAAGCAATGTTCGTGTCGCCACCGTCCATGCGCTCGTAGTGGATTGCGTCGTCGCTATCTAAAACTGTAACAACGCCGTTCTGGTCGACGGGAAGTTGCGGCGGTCCCAGTGATTTTGGGATTTTATTTTTCGCGCTGCGTTTCCCAGAGTTTCTTTTGTCGGCCTTGTTTTCAGTATCGGCCAAAGACATGTCGTTCGTGTAATAGTTGTTGACCCCATAGGGTTCCATCCTCGCGTCTGCGCGATAGCCTTGGGGCATAGCGGCAGCGGGGTTTTGGCCCAAGTACGTCGTGGCTATGTTGTTATTGAACCGACGCTTGTTCTCTATCATCGTTGTCTCAGGCTCAAGAGGTGGCGGCAATGCCTGACCTAACACCCGCCTCAACCCTTGCATGTCCATATCCATAAGCGACAATTCAGCACCAGCGTTAATGCTGGGGTCGTTGTTCGGCAAAAAATATTTTTGTTCTGGGATGGTTTCTCCGTATTTCATGTAATGGTAGGCTTCGTTCCGAGCAGCGTCACGGTCAAACTGATCCATGTCTTCGATGTCGCCCTTCGGCGTCTGAAAGTACGGGTAGCTATCTTTGTTAAGTCGGCGTAAAAAATTTGCGGCTGTCTCGCCTTCTCTTGGCCCTGCCATGATCTTTCTCCTTATACGTTGACTGTCGCGGCTGCGATGCACACCTCAAGGCTCTGCCCCGAAGAGTTGTTTGTTACGACCA
>MDSY01045859.1_pt1 | contig 11368 bp, 10 predicted proteins | sample 811131 | NCBI WGS metagenome assembly MDSY01 (sample SAMN05326643, study PRJNA326480) | marine metagenome | isolation source: seawater | place: Atlantic Ocean: South West | collected 2010
AATAAAATTTTTAATTATTGTTTTAGACTTTTCTTTAAAATTTTCACTAAAACCATGACCTGCTCCCTGAAGTTTATAGTGTACTACTTTTTCCTTTAAATAAGAAAATTTATAAAAGTTTTCATGTTCTTGATCAGGGTTTGTTATTTGCTTACCATTATAGTCATTTGTTTTTGCCCAAATAAAAGCTGCTTTTTCGGCATTAATAAAATTATAATTAAAAATACCTAAACCTCCATTGTAAGGACATACATTGTCTTCTTTTCCTGCAAAAGATAAAATTCTTTTATTGTTAGTTGGGGACACTCGTAGGTCATGTACATCAAACTCAATATTTGATCTCAACCAAAATGACCCATTTCTGTATTGAAGAGTATTTAATTGACTAAATGTACAAACTGCTGATTTAAAGTTAATTGATTTAAGTTCTATTAATAATTGATTTATTAAAGCGGATTCATTTGAATAACCAATAATAGAGATGTCATTTTTATCAATATTTTTTAAATTATCGAGGTGCGTAATAATCTTATTTATAAAATCAACATCAGGAGCTTTAGATTCTTCCCTTCCAATATTCCAACTTTTCTTATATCCTTGAGGGGCTATTATTACGTGTTTGGTTAGATAATTGAACTGGTTTATTTCATTTCTTGCTTCTCCACCATTTCCATGTAAAACAATAGCAACTGGATTATTAGAACTATTATTTTCTGGATATTTATAAAAAACATTTCTTTGATATCCATTGACTTCCTGTGACCAACTTTGATTAATTTTAAAGGACTCAGTAGAGGACGGTGAATTAATTTCTAAATCCGATTTTTCAGTCTGTGAACAACTAATAATAGCAATTAAATTTATTAATATTAAAATTTTATTCATCTACCAATATTTAAAATATAAAAAACCTCACTTTTTTTTAAAGTGAGGTTAAGTTTTTAATATAAAAAAATAAAAATATTTCTATTTTGTACGTTTAAAAATATATCGTGTAATAAAAATTCCCTCTTTGTCACTTTTGTCTCCTTTACTTTCTACAGCACTATTGACAAATGCCAAATCCCATCCTTCTTCAATCATTGAATTGATTTTTGAGCTAATTATAGCATCATTAGATGCAATATTTTGAAATCGAATTCCAGCAATATTGTAAAAATTTAAAAGTTTTGTTTCATCAAATCCTTTTATTCTTATTTCATCTCGCTTGGACTTGTTTCTTGTATTGTCTTCTTCTGTCTGTGTGGTTGTAAATTCTTTATAATCTCTTACATCGTTGGCACTAATTAATCTTGAACGACCCAAACCACTAGGTATAATAGATTCAACACTAGTTATAATTTTGTATTCTGTTTGAGCTGAAAGTTCAAAAGAAAACATAATTAAAGCCGTAAAAATTAATTTTATTTTTTTCATAAGTTTATAAATTTTATTCAATTTATGCATTTAAACATTAATAACATAATTGACTTTATCTAATTTTATATTGCTTACATTTATAATGTATCAAAATTAAAATAAAGTTTATTCTAATCAATTATTTTTCATTTTTCATTTCATGTTAAAGTCTTTTCGTATTCTGATTTCGTTGACTTTAATTATTTTTTCTTCTTTTATAGCTAATTGTCAATTTAACGTTAAGGGAATTGTTATTGATCAAAATGAAGAACCAATCCCTTTTGCAAATGTTATTTTTTCCGGAACTGAACTTGGAACACTTACAAATTTCAAAGGTGAATTTGAACTTAGTTCTAGTTCAAAAAAAAAAGAACTAACAGTCCAGCTTCTGGGTTATGAGACCCAAAAGTTAAAATTAAATAAAAAAAATCTTTTTTTAAAAATAACACTTTTTGAAGGAGAACAGCTAAGTGAGGTTATCGTGGTTCAAAAACCAAAAAAAAGACTTAAAAAAAAACAAAATCCAGCATATCGTATTCTAAAAGAATTGTGGGCTCGCAAATCAAATATGGGTTTTTCAAAACCCAAAGCGTATGCCTATGAGAAATATTCAACATTTGAAGTTGGATTGAACAATATGGACACTTTGTTTTTAAAAAAAATATTAGGAGAAAGTTTAGATTCAGTATTGACTATAATCCGCCAAAATCGAAATAATAAGCTTTTTTATATTCCACTTAATTTAAAGGAGGAACATTGGAGCGTATATGGAGAAAACAATTTAGCTATTGAACGTTCTGACTTAAATGCTATTCGTATTTCAGGTTTAAAAACTAATGGCTTTTTTTTTAAAAGAATTGAAAATGTATTTAAATACGTAAATGTATTGAACGAAACAGTTGTTGTAGCCGACAAATCCTTTGCTAGTCCAATTGCAGAAACAGGATTTATAAATTATGATTATGTACTGACCGATAGTCTCAAATCAAAAAAAGGAAAAGAATATAAAATTTATTTTTTTCCAAGAAGAGAGGGAGATTGGGTTTTTGAAGGTAATATGACAATTAGTACCCCATCTTATGCATTAAAAGATATTGAAATGAGGATTCATCCTGATATCAATTTAAATATTGTTCGTGATGTTAATATAAAGCAAAGTTTTCAAGAAATTGAAAACGGTATTTTTTTACCATATTCTTCAAATTATGAGGGCGACTTTACTGTATTTTCAAAGAATGAGGACGAAAAAGGGCTTTATATAAAAAAAAATGAGACATTTAATTCTTATGTACTTAACCAACCAAAAAAGGAGGTGTTTTATAAAGAAAGTCAGAGCATCAGAACAGATTTAGATTTAAATAAAGATGATGATTATTGGACAAATTTAGACCGAGAAGAAACTACCGCTAATATAATTATGCTTCTTAAGGATTTGGAAGATAATCGAAAAGTTAAATCAATAACTAGTACTATTGATTTCTTAACTAGTGGATACAAAGTGATTAGCCCTGACTTACAATTTGGTAAATGGTGGGATGCTCTCAACTATAACGACATTGAAGGGTTAAGATTTAATGCTAGATTTAGAACCTTTAGAAGTTTAGATGACCGATTTAGATCTACTGCATTTATTGCTTATGGTTTAAAGGACAAGGAAATAAAATATGGAATAGATAGTAGATACTTACTGTCCTATAAACCCAGACTGACATTAGGGCTGGTTTATTCAAATGACTTTGAACAATTAGGAAATTCGATATTTTCCACTGGAATTTTATTGGATTCTAAGCCAAAAGTCAAGCGGAATTTATTTTCAAGGGGGTCAAACTATTTTCTTTCAGAAGTTGAAACTATTGGATTTACTACCCTGTTGGAACCTTTTAAAAACTTACAAATAGGTCTAAGTTTAGAATCTAAACATTTTGCCTCTGCAGATCAAACCTACTTTAATATTGATTATGAGCAAAACGGAACTGTTTTAACCAAATACAACAATACTTCTTTTAGTACATATTTAACTTTCACTCCAAATAGAAATGTGTATGGACGAGGTGTAGATCAAAAGTTAGGCAGGAGTAATTTCGCCTCTTTTTCACTCAAATATACTCGTGGATTAGATGGAATTTTACAAGGAAATTTTTCATATAATCAATTACAATTTTCATATAAACATCCCATTAGGATAAGCTTTTTAGGAATTTTAGAAAGTAATTTAGAATTAGGAAAAACATTTGATCCAGTTCCTATTGCTTTATTAACAGCTCTTCCAGCCAACCAAGGTTATTCGCTTATTCCAAGGACTTTTTCACTAATTAATTATTACGATTGGATTTCGGATAATTATTTATTGGGTCATTTCGAACATCATTTTAATGGGTTTATAATGAATAAAATTCCCTTGCTAGAAAAACTTAAATTACGTTCTTTAATGACGTTTAGGTTTGCGTATGGAAGTGTTTCAAATGATAATATTTCAAAAAATAAATCTAAAATTGTTTACAATTCACCCAGTAATAAGCCTTATTATGAATATTCTTTGGGAATAGAAAATATTGGATTTGGAAATTTTAAATTTTTTAGAGCTGACTTTATTTGGAGATCTGATCTGCCTAATACATTTGTTACAAATAGCCCAGAAAATGGTGTTCCAAAATTTGGTATACGATTAGGCGCTAAGCCCAATTTTTAGTAACTTATTATTGAAAATTCATTTTAAGTTTCCTTTAATATTATAATATTGATAGTGGATATCATTAGTTGATTATATATGTGAAAAAACAAAAAAAACCTTACCGATTAAAGTAAGGTTTGATGTGATCGCGAGAGGATTCGAACCTCTGACCGTCTGCTTAGAAGGCAGATGCTCTATCCAGCTGAGCTACGCGACCTTTTTTGCGATTGCAAATGTAAAAAAAGAATGTTTAATCAGCTATATTTTATAAATAATAATAACGGTTAGATTATTAATTATTTTTTTTTGAATATTGATTTGGAATTTTGAATAAAAACTTTTCAAATTGTTTCATCACTATTAGGTGAACTTTAGCTTGAGTAAATTTATAAACTATCCAAGGAAGTTTAGGAACATATTCGTGAATTGCAGCAATTAGATATTCGTCATTTAAAACGGACCTAAATTCTAACCATCCTAAGTCATTTCTTTTTACTAACATCCCCCCAGAAATAAAAAAAAGCTGTCTTTTATCGTTACTTCTGGATTTTATGACCTTTAATTCTAGTAAAACAATTTTAAAAAAAGAAAACTTAACATATTTACCATCAAAATTAGCATTAACTAAACTTGCAAATGTTTTTGTTAACCAAATTGGATAAATTCTAGCTACAAACTTAGCTGTTCTTTTACTTGGATTTGCAATTCTTTGTACACTTCTAACAGTGTTTTTTTCAGTTTTTACTTTAGTAAATTCGGGATTTTCAGGAATTTTATTTTTTGTATTTAATGCTTTTTCTACACTATCCTCAACTGAAATATAATTTACTTCTAGATCAATTTTATTTTCAATGTTTAAAGTCATTGTATGTTTCAAACTTTCAATTAGTGGAGATACTAAAAATTTACTTGTTCCAGTAATTACACTAACCCATAATTTAGACAAACCAACAGTAATAAAGGACAATGAAAAGATTAATCTTTTTTTATTCATTTTTTTGGCAGTAATCTTTAAAAGGTCCATGTAAGTAATAACTTGGTTACCCCCAATTTCTAATGGTTTATTAAGTGCTTTTTTGTTCCCAATACACCATTTTATGATATTTAGTGCATCTATAATGTCTATTGGTTGATTTAGTGATTTAGTCCAATCAGGGCAAGCCATTACTGGAAGATTTTTTACTAGTTTTTGAACAATTCTGAAAGAGGATCCATTAGGACCGATTATAATTCCAGCCCTAATTGAAGTAAGAGGTGTAGTTCCGGAACCTAATGTTTTTTCAACTTCATATCTAGACCTAAGATGTTTGGACATAGTATGTTCATCTTTTGGAAGAATTCCGCCAACATAAATGATTTGTTCTAGTTTACAATGCTCAGCAGCTCTTGAAAAGTTATCTGCCAACAATATGTCTGTATCTTCGAAACTTCCTTGATTCATTCTGGTTGAAGGCTGCATGGAATGTACTAAATAAATCCCTACATCTACATTTTCTAAAGCTTTTGTAGTACTAGAAATGGAATATAAATCAACTTGTCTCCATTCAATATCATTTTTTTCAGGATACTTGAGTTTATTTCTACTTAAAGCTATGATGTTAAAATCATTTTTGTATTTATCAATAAACCATTTACCGATGAAACCTGTTGCTCCAGCAATTGCTACTGTTTTTTTCAAAGGATATTTTTTAAGAAATTAAATAATATAGTTACGTTTATTAAAAAGTAAAAAAAAGAAGGAAAGGACTTTAATATTCCGTCTTTAACCATAATCCTTAAAATAAATCCTAAAAGCATAAGAATACTTAAACCAAAAGAGGATAGTAGTGTAAATAATGGGATGTAAAAACCAATAATTAATCCAATTCCACCAGACAATTGGGCAATCCCTACAATAACTCTAAATTGTGAAATACCCCATCTTTTAAATTCAGATTTCATTATATTAGATGAAAACGAAAGAATTCCATAAAATATAAATGAAATTGATGAAAAAATTTCTAATATTTCTGGAATTAATGCTTTCATATGAAATATATTTAACAACGAATTTTTATAATTTTAAGATATGAAGAATCTTTATAATATTTTTATTTTAATTACTATACTTTTTACTTTCCAATCAATTAATTCTCAACAGAACATACTTTCAAAAATAAATGTAATTACTACTCTTGAAAAAAAAGTGATGATGCATGTTGCGGACGGAGTCAGATTACCTACATATATACACATACCCAAAAATGATAAAAAAGTTCTTATAATTTTTTCAAGAACAACTTATAATTTTAATTTTGTGAAGATGGTTAAGAAAAACACTCTTCCTTAGTCAACTTACCTATTGTTAAAAATTAATCAATTGAGTCGATTTAAATATTTTAAATGTTAAAAATAGCATATAATAAAATGTTTAGATATCAATTAGATAAAAATCATAGATTTCCTATGGACAAATATGATTTAATACCTGAGCTATTATTAAATGAAAAAACCTGTAATTCAAAAAATTTTTTTGATCCAGGAGATCTTAATGATTTAGATGCCTTGGCAATTCATGATTCGGATTATTATGAAAAACTGACCACACTTTCTTTGACAGAAAAAGAAATTAGACCTATTGGTTTTCCTATGAGTAAAGAACTTATTATACGTGAAAAAAAAATTGCTCAAGGAACAATAGAATGTTCTCAATTTTCAATTAAAAATGGAATTTCGATGAATATAGCAGGTGGGACTCATCATGCATTTTCAAATAGGGCAGAGGCGTTTTGTATGTTAAATGATCAAGCAATTTCAGCAAATTATTTATTGAAAAATAAACTGGTAAAAAAGGTTTTGATTATTGATTTAGATGTGCATCAAGGTAACGGAACTGCCTCAATTTTTGAAAATAATTTAAATGTTTTTACACTGTCTTTTCATGGTCATAAAAATTATCCATTTAGAAAAGAAAAAAGTGATTTAGACGTTGGTTTCAATGATAATACAGAAAATAAAGAGTATTTATTAAAATTAAAAAATACGTTACCCAGAGTTCTTGAAATGTTTGAGCCAGATTTTATTTTTTATTTGTCAGGTGTAGATGTTCTTAAAAACGATAAATTAGGGAGATTGTCTATGACAATTGATGGATGTAAGGAAAGAGATAGATATGTTTTGAATTTATGTAAAAAAAACAAAATTCCGCTTCAAGTTAGTATGGGTGGAGGGTATTCAAATAGTATAAAGGATATAATTGAAGCACATTCAAATACATTTAGATTAGCCCAGGAAATTTTTTTTTAGAAAAAATCAATCAATTACAAACTTCAATCCCACAGATAATATATTGGATTTAAAATCTGAGTTTCTCTTATAATTACTATAATTCAAATCAACACTTTTAAGACCTATTTCCCATATTTTTAATTTAGTAAATATGTCAACGTACTTCAATCCAAAGCCTAATTGGTTGGATTTAAATTTTGATAAATCATAATCCGAGGTGTAATATTTAGAACTTGAAATATGTTGATCATAAGACTCAAAATATTTAGATTTTGACTGAGAATAAAATCTATAGGAGGGGTAAAAAGTAAAATTATCTGAAAGTTTAATTGGGAGTTCCAAATTAAGTGTATGAGAGTTTATCTTCCAATCATCTGAATAGTATCTGTAATAAGTCCTTAAGGTTAAATTTTCATTTAAAAAATAATTAAAACGTATTCCAACTGGAACCTTAATTCTAGTGCTAGGAAGTCTTTCTATGTCATCTGCCAGATGAAAAACATCTTTATTTGATTTGGAAGTATAAAAAGATATGCTATTTGGATTTCCAATATAAAAATTATTTACATCGGAAAAATATACTCTTTGAAGTGGGTTTGCCAACCAGCCTTCTTGCTTAATTAAGTCAATAAAAAATGCAAATTGAGCGTTTTTATTTAATATTTGAGAAAACAAAAAAGATACAGAATAAGTATTTCTAGATTTATCATTAATTAACTTGAAGTCTTTTATGGGAGACCAATTATTTGAAATAATACCCTTTTGGTTGTATATGGTTCTATTATTAAAAAAACCAGAACTTGAATTTCTTCCTGCGTCAATGTATGCATCTAGTTCTTTTGGATAAATAGGTACCCACTTGTCCAAATAAATTTTTGTACTTAAAGTTACAGAGGAGTTTTTGTTATTAAAAAGTTTTGTAATTCCCCCTCCAAAACCAAATGATTCGTAATCCCATTCTGTAGCTGAAGACACGTTAGCAGTTATTACTGTATTTCTATCATCAGATGAATGCGAATAATCAATATTTAAGCTTTTCCACTCATCTACTTTGGATGCACCTGAGGATGCGTACCAAGGACTCGAAGTTCTGTTAATGTTATTTTCTGCATCAAACGGATTTCCGTTACTTGAGGATGCAGAAGTATAGGTTGAAATACCTAAATCTAATGTAATTACATTATCATCATTTAAAGGAATACTGATTACAATTGTTGGATTGATATCTTCTAAATCTTCATTTCCAATTCCGCCTGTAACTGAAGCATTGCTTCCCTCTTGATTATAATAACTAGTTAAAAAATCTATTTCTATGGATTCTAAAACTCTTTTTTTATATGCTTTATCTTTCTTTACATCTTGACTAAAACCTAAGCCCGAGACGAATAATAAAAACAATAAAATAATTTTTTTCATAATAAATTAATTACAACCACATCCTCCACCAACCTTACCCCCATTAGCTCCACTAGAACCTTCTCTGTAAAGCTGAAAATTTGTTTCAAATCTACATATTTGTCTTTGAGAAAGTTCCATATCAGGATCATTTATATTTACCTTTTCATATTCTTTTATACTAGCGCAACTATTTAATAATACAGCTAATATGGATAAGAAAATAAGTTTTTTGATTTGTTTAAATTTTTTCAATTTCAATATTTTTTGACTTGATAATTTTATTTTTATCGTTAACAATTATGCAATCAATTCCTTTTAATTGATTTATTAAATTCATTCCAATTTCTTCACCTAAAACATAAACAGATGTTGCAAGTGCATCGGCTAATTCCGCTTTTTCTGCAAATATAGTTACACTCAAAATACCTTCACTAGGGTAACCAGTTCTAGGGTCTATTATATGCGAATATAACTTTCCATTAAAATTAATAAATTTTTCATAATTTCCAGAAGTTACAACTGCTTTATTTTTAATTGGAAGCCATGAAAATATTTTGTCTTTGTTTAGAGGATTTACTATTGCTACCATCCAATCTTCTCCACTTGGTTTCCCTCCCCAGGCAGTTAAATCTCCCGAAGCATTTATAATTCCAGATTTGACATTATTTTTTAATAAAATTAATTTTGCCATATCCGCTGCATATCCTTTTCCAATAGCACCAAAGCCGATTTTCATCCCTTTGTTTTTTAAAAAAATAGTTTGATTTTTTTTATTTAGAACAATGTCTCCAAATCCAACTTTTAAAACAGATTTTTTTATTTCTTCTTCACTTGGGATTTTTAGCATTTCTTTATCAAAATACCAAACTTTGTCAAGTGAAGCATAACTAATATCAAAAGCACCTTGTGATAATCTAGATACTTTTAAAGATCTTGATATTAAATCAAACAATTCTTTATCAACTTTAATGGGTTTAATTCCAGCATTTAAGTTGATTTGTGCGGTTTGTGAACTTTTGTCCCAGGAGGATATTAATTTTTCGATTCTAGATATTTCTTTAATTGCTAGATCTAATAAATAATTAGCGTGGGATTCTTTTTTTTCTACAATTGTTATTTCAAAATCACTACCCATTAACAATGCATTTTTAGAATAAATACTTTGTGAGTTAGAATCATAAGGTATAGAAAGCGAAAGAAAAATTATATATATTAAAATTGATTTTTTCAAAAGGATTCGAGCAGGTTAATATACTGTTTAGGAGTTGTTTTCTTATAACTAGTTTCTCCTAAAACTTCTCCATTTTTGTTAAGCACTACAACCAATGGGAAATAACCATTTGGATTGTATTTTTCAGCTAAAAAGTTATTAATTTCTTGTTGCTCTTTTTCCAATGCGTTCTTCTTTTTTCTTGGGAAGTCGGCTTGAATAAGGATATAATTTATTTTGGAATAAGCTATAAATTCTTCTGTTGACCATATTTCCTTACTCAGTTTAATACACGGACCACACCAATCGGAACCTTGAAATACTAATATTATTTTTTTGTTTTGATTTTGAGCTTTTGTTATTGAGTTTTTATAGGATGTTTCCCAGTCTTGAGAAAAAACCATTAAACAGTTAATAAGAAGAAGAATTGATAATAATTTTTTCATGTCATTTAAAGAATTAAAATTAGTTAATTTTTATCATAATTATTTTATTAATAATCTCTTTTGTTGTGTATATATACTAAATTTAGGTTATTAATCAATGGTAATGTAAAGATATTATATGAAAAAATACATTTTAGCAATTGATGCAGGCACAACAAGCTCAAGAGCAGTTTTATTTGATAAAAAGGGAACTCAAGTTGCGATATCGCAGTTTGAGTTTACACAAATTTTTCCAAAAGAATCTTGGGTTGAACACGATCCTGTAGAAATATGGGAAACTCAACTTAAAGCGATTAAAGAAGTAGTTAGTTTAGCTAATATAGAATTTGATGAAATTGATTCCATAGGAATTACAAATCAAAGAGAAACCACAGTTGTTTGGAACAAAATTTCTGGGAAACCTGTCTATAATGCTATCGTTTGGCAGGACCGAAGAACTGCCTCTGTTTGCGAACTGCTAAGTGAGAATGGACACTTTGAAACTTTCTACAATAAGACAGGACTTTTTTTAGATGCATATTTTTCTGGAACAAAAATTAAATGGATTTTAGATTCTGATAAAAAAATAAGAAAACAGGCAGAAGACGGTGAGTTGTTATTTGGGACCATCGATACTTGGCTTATTTGGAACTTAACTTCAAAAAAAATTCATGCAACTGACTGCACCAATGCCAGTAGAACTCTTTTATTTAATATTCATACATTTAATTGGGACGATGAATTGATTTCTATTTTAAACATTCCAAAAAAACTATTACCAAAAGTATATGATTCCTCAGAAAAAATTGGTTTTACAGATACTTCTATCCTAGGGGAAAGTATTCCTATTTGTGGAGTTGCTGGAGATCAACAAGCTGCTTTATTTGGTCAAATGTGTATAGACCCTGGTGACGTTAAAAATACTTATGGAACTGGTTGTTTTTGTATGATGAATACAGGAAACCAAGCAGTTAAATCAAACAACAAGATGTTAACTAC
>MDSY01012480.1_pt1 | contig 11366 bp, 12 predicted proteins | sample 811131 | NCBI WGS metagenome assembly MDSY01 (sample SAMN05326643, study PRJNA326480) | marine metagenome | isolation source: seawater | place: Atlantic Ocean: South West | collected 2010
AAAAGCAGGAATTAAAGTTGCTAATGTTGCAGAATTAGTTAATAAATTAAAGAATGAGGCAAAGGTAATCTAATGTCAGTATTATTAATTGCAGAGCATAATAATAAAGAGTTAAAACCATTCACTCTTAATGTGATAAATGCAGCAACACAAATTGATCAAGATACACATGTATTATTAATTGGTCATAACGCAGGATCTGTTGCTAAATCAATATCAGAGGTATCAGGTGTTAAAAAAGTAATTCATGTAGATAGCCCAATTTACGAAAATTACGTTGCAGAAAATTATGTACCAGTAATTTTAAAAAGTGCAGAAAATTATTCACATATAGTAAGTGCCGCTAATACCTTCGGAAAAAATTTAATGCCTAGAGTTGCAGCAAATTTAGATACTTCTCAAGTGAGTGATATAATAAAAGTATTATCAGCTGATACTTTTCTAAGACCAATTTATGCAGGTAATGCATTTGCTACAGTAAAAATAAATGACTCAAAAAAATGTGTTACAATTAGACCAACATCTTTTGACCCCGCACCCTCAACAGGAGGTTCAGCGGAAATAGTTAAAGGAGAGCCATGTGAAGAATATTCACTTACTAAGTTTATTAAAAAAGAAGAAATTAAATCTGACAGGCCCGAACTTGGCACAGCTAGAATAGTGATATCAGGAGGGAGAGGTCTACAAAGTGGTGAAAATTTTAAACTAATTACTGCTGTTGCTGATAAATTAAACGCAGCAATTGGTGCATCTAGAGCAGCGGTTGATGCAGGATATATTACTAACGACCATCAAGTTGGACAGACAGGCAAAGTTGTTGTTCCTGATTTATATATTGCAGTTGGTATTTCAGGTGCAATTCAACACCTAGCAGGAATGAAGGAAAGCAAAGTAATTGTCGCAATCAATAAAGATGGGGAAGCTCCAATATTTAGCGTTGCAGATTACGGTTTAGAAGCTGATCTTTTTGAAGCGCTTCCTCAATTCTTAGAAGAGTTGAACAAATTAAACACTATACAAAAATAACAAATACTGTAAAAAAATCATATGTCCAGAGAAGTTATGGAATATGATGTAGTGATTGTTGGTGGCGGACCATCAGGCTTGTCCGCTGCAATTAAACTAAAACAATTAAATTCTGAAATAAATATTTGTGTTTTAGAGAAAGCTTCTGAAATAGGTGCGCATATTCTATCTGGAAATGTATTTGAAACAAAAGCACTTGATGAACTATTTCCTAATTGGAAAGAATTAAATGCACCTGTCAAAACAAAGGTTACAAAAGAAAAATTTTTATTTTTAGGAAAAAATAAAGCACTAAGCTGGCCAACATGGTTGCTACCTAAAGTTCAAAAAAATCATAACAATTATATTATTAGTTTAGCAAATATGTGTAGATGGCTGGCAGAACAAGCAGAAGGACTTGGTGTTGAAATATTCCCAGGATTCCCAGCAAGTGAAATTATTTATAACGATGATGGCTCCGTTAAAGGTGTTGCAACTCAAGATATGGGTATAGATAAACAAGGCAATAAAAAAGATAGCTTCGAATCAGGTATTGAACTACATGCAAAAGTAACTGTGTTTGCTGAAGGTTGTAGAGGACATTTAGGAAAACAATTAATTAGTAAATTTGATTTAAGTAAAGGAAAAGATCCTCAGCAATATGGAATAGGTTTAAAAGAAATTTGGGAAGTTAACGAAAAACAGCATGATGAAGGTCTTGTGATGCATACGGCTGGTTGGCCATTAGACAATCAAACCTATGGTGGAAGCTTTATGTATCATGCAGAAAATAAACAAATATTTTTAGGTTATGTAATTGGTTTGGATTATAAAAATCCACATTTATCACCATTTGATGAGTTTCAAAGATTTAAAACACATCCTTCCATAAAAAAATATTTAGATGGAGGAAAAAGAATTTCATACGGTGCTAGAGCTTTAATTGAGGGTGGTTTACAAAGTTTACCACAAATGTATATGCCAGGTGCTCTATTAGTTGGTTGTGATGCAGGTACACTTAACATGCCAAAAATAAAAGGCTCTCATACTGCAATGAAAAGTGGCATGATAGCTGCTGAGACTATATTTGAGCATTTAAAAGATAAAAAACCTTTATCAATTTATGAAGATAAATTTAAAAATTCTTGGGTTTATGAAGAATTATATGCTGCAAGGAATGTTAAACCTAGTTTTAATTGGGGTTTAATTTTAGGAATTATCTTTACTGGTATTGATCAAATTTTATTTAGAGGTAAACTTCCATTTACCCTTAAACATAAACATGCCGATCATGAGGCATTACTTCCAGCAGATAAAATGCCTAAAATTGAATATCCTAAACCTGATAATATTATAACTTTTGATAAAACAAGTTCCGTATATTTAACTGGTACTAATCATACTGAAAACCAACCGGTTCATTTACATCTAAAAAATCCTGATTTACCAATAAGTTTTAATATAGATAAATATGATGAACCTGCGCAAAGATACTGTCCTGCAGGTGTTTACGAAGTGCAAAAAGAAAATGAAATATTAAAATTTGTTATAAATTCTCAAAATTGTATTCATTGTAAAACTTGCGATATAAAAGAGCCATCGCAAAATATAAATTGGGTTACTCCTGAAGGTGGAGGTGGTCCTAAATATGGAAATATGTAGTTAATAAAGATCTTTAGCAAACCTTTTCAAAGTCTCTAAAGATATTATTTTAAGAGTATTTTCGTGAGTTCTTTTTAAATAAATTGGACATCCCTTACCTGCCTGAATAGCTCTTGAAAACCAGCTTGCACAAACACACCATTTGTCACCACTTTTTAAACCTGGAAAACCATGATTTGGGTGAGGGGTTATTAAATCATTTCCTGCCTCTTTACACCAAATTAAAAATTCATCATTTACCTCAGCACAAACTGTATGTATTCCCCTATCACTTTCATCTGTATTACAACAACCGTCTCTATACCACCCTGTAAGAGGTAGTTTTGAGCAAATTTCTAAATCCTCACCAAAAACATTTTTTTGTATCTTAGCTTCCATAGACATTATAAATCTTTTCATCAATTTTTGCGTTAAAAGATATTGACCTTCTCTCCTCATCAGATCCTTTAAATGGAAAAACACTATGCATCATATAATTTGGAAAAAAATAAAAATCGCCTACTTCAGGAACTATGTTTAAAGTTGAGTGACATAAAAACATTTTTGAACCATGAATTAATTGTAAATTACCACCTCTGTAAGTCTTGCTCTCTTTTTTTTGTACATGAGTACCTAAACTTTTTGGAACTTTTAAAAAACCTGCTCCTGAAATATGTCCACTATGCCAGTGAGTAGGATTATACTCATTTTTAAATTGTCTTACTACCCATGAACTCATTATCTGGAATTTAGATATTTTATCTTCTGTTTCGATCTCTATCCATTTTTGTGCACAATCTGCAAGAAATTGACCCCAGCCTGTTTCTTCCATTATTTTTTGTTCTAATTTAAATTCCTGCGTTACGTCACCCACTAAATCATTTCCGTTATCTAACTGTTTTGACTTTTTTTCATTTGAAATTATTTCATCTATGTAATTATTTAATTTCAAAATAAGATTTTCTGGCATTTTTACTTTAAATACTGACGGTCCAAACCTTCTTATTAGTTCAAAATTAATTTTATCCATGTTTAAATTTTTGTTGGATTTGGTTGTCCTTTATAAACTTTTTCAGGATCAAATTTTTTTTCTTTTTCTTTAAAACTCATTTTAATATTTCTTCCATTTTCAATTTTACCCAGTGGTATTGATCTATAAAAACATGATCTGTATCCAACATGACAACTGGATCCTTTTCCAATATCAACAGTCATCCAAACAGTATCTTGATCATCATCAATTCTTAATTCACTTACTTTTTGAATAAATCCACTTGTTTTACCTTTATGCCATATTTGCTTTCTCGACCTACTCCAATAATGCGCCTCTCCAGTTTCAATAGTCATCTTTAATGCTTCTACATTCATGTAGCCATGCATCAATACCTCTTTAGTATTTGCGCAAGTTGTCACAACTGGAATTAAACCATCGTTATCAAATTTTGGGGAAAGTAAGTTCCCTTCCTCTATTTCTGCAACATTTTCTCTTTTTTTAAACATGTGTTATTTTATTAGCATATTTGGAAATATAATAAATATTTTAAAAATAATGATTTATATATATAACGTTTTTGATGAAATCTGAAAAAAATAAAATTGTCGATTTTAAAGAGAGTACCACTATATCTGACAAAGAAGCTGAAGAGGCTTTCATAAAAATACTTAAATGGATTGGAGAAGATCCAACTAGAGAAGGACTAATCGAAACTCCAAAAAGAGTTACAAAAGCATTTAAGGAATACTTTAAAGGATATAAAGAGGATCCGAATAAAATTTTAGACAAAACTTTTGGAGATGTAGACGGCTATGATGATATGGTTGTGCAAAAAAATATCTCAGTGCAAAGTCATTGTGAACATCATATGGCGCCTATTATAGGAATAGCGCATGTTGCATATATACCTAATGAGAGGGTTGTAGGATTAAGTAAGCTTGCAAGAGTAGTTGAAGTATTTTCAAAAAGACTCCAAACCCAAGAGAGATTAACAATGCAAATTGCTACCACATTAATGGAAACTTTAGATGCAAAAGGCGTAGCAGTAACTATAGACTCAACTCACCAGTGCATGACTATGCGTGGGATAAAGAAAGAGCAGGCTACCACAGTTACAAATTATTATCTTGGTCAATTTAAAGAAGACTTAAGTTATCAAAATAGATATTTGCGATTCATAAGCAAATAATATTTAATATCAATTTTAAAATGTCTAATAAATTTAAAGCTATAGTTATAGATAATCAAAACGAAAAATTTACAAGAGAGATAAAAGAATTAGATAAAAGTTTTTTAAAAGATGGCGATGTTCTCGTAAAAGTTGATTACTCAGACTTAAATTTTAAAGATGCAATGATTTTAAAAAATGGAGGTAAACTTGTTAAAGAATTTCCAAGAATCCCAGGTATTGATTTTTCAGGGATAGTAGCTGAGACAAATGATCCAGAATTCAAAGAGGGAGATAAAGTAATTTTAACGGGTTGCAGGGTAGGTGAACTCTTTCACGGAGGATATTCACAGTATGCGAAAGTCCAGAGAGATTTTTTAATTAAATGCCCAGATCGTATTAGCACGAAACAAGCGATGGTGTTAGGAACTGCTGGATTAACAGCTTTGCTATGTGCCTTTTCTGTAAAAGCTAGAGAAGAACTTCTTTTACAAAGCAAAGTCAATGACGTTTTAGTGACTGGATCTACGGGAGGTGTCGGGATGGTGGCAGTTATGGTATTGTCAAATATGGGTATAAACGTTACTGCAATTACAGGCAAACCCGAAAAAGAAAATTACCTAAAAGAACTTGGTGCAAAAAACGTTATAAATCGTAAAGAATTTGAAGGTGAGCCAAAACTTTTAGACAAAGGTACTTGGGATGGTGTTGTTGATACTGTAGGGGGTAATATTTTATCTAATGCTATATCTCAAACTAAACCTAAAGGAATTGTTGCATTATGTGGAAATGCAAGCAGCAATAAATTAAATACAAATGTTTTACCATTTATTTTAAGAGCTATTAAACTTTGGGGTGTAGACTCTGTTAATATAAGTAAAAAAAGAAAGCAATTTATTTGGGGCGAATTTCCAGGATTAATTGATTTTAGTGTTTTAGAGAAATCTATAAAAGAATTAAGCCTTGAGGAATTGTTAGAAGTATTTCCAAATATGTTAGAGGGCAAATTAAACAATAAAATACTTGTGAATGTTAATAAATAAATGGATTGGGATAAATTAAAAATTTTTCATGCAGTTGCTGAAGCTGGTAGTTTTACTAGTGCAACTGTTTTGCTTAATTTGAGCCAATCTGCAATTAGTAGACAGATACAATCATTAGAAGATGATTTAAAAGTAAAGTTATTTGAGAGACATGCCAGGGGTCTTACACTGACTGAAAATGGTGAGTATGTATTTAAAACTGCTCACGAAGTAATTGGTAAATTAAAGGAAGTTGAAACAACTTTAAGTGATAAAAAAGATAAACCTAGCGGAAAATTAGTAGTAACAACAGTATTAAGTTTTGGTACTACTTGGTTAACACCTAGAATACAAGAGTTTATGGACCTAAATCCAGAAATTGAAGTAGAATTGGTATTTGATAATAAAGAATTAGATTTAAGTACAAGACAAGCAGATATTGGAATTTTTATGAGGAGACCAAAACAACTCAATTATATCCAAAAAAAATTAGTCGATATAAATTATCATATTTATGGATCGCCTAAATATTTGGAAAAATATGGTTATCCTAAAACTTTAAGCGATTTGAATAAGCATAAATTTATATCATTTGGTAAAGGCGCGCCTTCTCCTGTCTTTAATCCAGATTGGGCTCTAAAACTTGGAATGAAAGAAAATAAAAAAAGAAAAACATGTATGAGAGTTAATAGTGTTTATGGACTACTTCTAGCAGTTCAAAGTGGAGTAGGTTTAGCAGCGTTACCAGATTATATCACCATGAAACAGCCAAATATTGTTAAAGTGCTCCCAAATATTGAAGGGCCAATAACAGAAGCCCATTTTGTATATCCAGCATCTTTAAAAAATGTTGCTAGGGTTACCTCATTTAGAAACTTCCTGTACAGTAAAATACAGGAATGGGAATTTTAAAAAAAAGATAAAAAATAAGCAAATACTTGATATTTTGGTGCTACAATATGATAATAATTATCATTTGCATTGAGAATAATAATCAATTACAAGATCATTATTTAAGAATCATTTAATAAAAGGAGAGAAAAATGAGATTGTTAAGTTTAATAGCAATATTATTCTCATTATCTTTTGTTCCGGCTATTGCTGATGGTCATGGTATTGTTAATGTTTACAGCGCAAGACACTATGACAGTGATATTCAATTATATGAAAAATTCACAGCAAAAACTGGTGTAAAAGTTAATGTAGTTTCAGGAAAATCTGGAGCTTTAGAAAAAAGAATAATTGAAGAAGGTGGAGGAACCGCAGATCTATACATCACTGCTGATGCTGGTAGGTGTGGAGCTTTTAAAGCTAAAGGAATGTTACAAGCAGGGTTGTCCTCTGATGTAATAAAATCAGCCGTTCCAAAAAACTTTAGAACATCAAGCTGGGTAGGAATAGCTAAAAGAGCGAGAATAGTTTATTTTGCGCCAGAAAGGGTAACTGGAGCTGAATTAGCTGGTTTGACTTATGAAAGTTTAGCTGATCCGAAATGGAAAGGTAGATTAGTAATTAGAAAATCTAATAACATTTATAACCAATCGTTAGTCGCTTCATTGATTAAAAACAATGGAAAAAAGGCGACAGAAGCTTGGGCTGAAGGAGTTGTGTCTAACATGGCAAGAACTCCAAAAGGTAATGATAGAGCACAAATTATGGCTGTTGCTGCCGGTGAAGCAGATATTGCTGTAGCAAATACTTATTACTTAGCTTTAATGTTATCCGGAAAAAAAGGAGCAGAACAACAAGAGGCTGCTAAAAAAGTTAAACCGTTCTTCCCTAATCAGGATGGCAGAGGAACACATATGAATATAAGTTGTGCAGGTTTAGTAAAAGGTGCTCCAAATAAATCTAATGCAATTGCTTTGGTAGAATTTTTACTTAGCAAGGAAGCACAAGAGCATATAGTTAACAATACTTTTGAATATCCAATGATTGCAGGTGTTTCGCCTCATGAATTGGTTGTGAATATGGGATTAGATTTTAAACAAGATCTAAAAACAAAAGTTGTTAATTATGGAAAAAATCAAGCAGCGGCTGTTGCAGCCATGACAGGAGCTGGTTGGAAGTAATATGTCAAATATTGATAAAGAATTTATTCAGGAAATTGATTTAAATAAATCTTCTCAGGCATGTCCTGCGTGTGCTTTGGAGTGTGAAAAAATCAATAGAAGGATAAATGGGAGAGAATTATCTAAAATAGAAACTAAGGAATATCCGCAAATCCTAAAGGTTTTTAATAAATAGATCACTCCTTTTACTGTGTCCACGGCAAAGTCTCCTTTGTTGTGGACACACCTAGGTTTTCGTGATTAAAAATTAACAAATGAAAACTTTTAACGTCTGGTACATAACTAGTTTTATAATTTCCTTGATTGTTATAATTCCAGTACTAACTGTATTTTCAAGTTATTTTGATAATACAAGCGATTACTTTAAGCTGTTAAAAAATACATTTTTATTTGAGTATATTTCCAATTCTATAATTTTATTGATAGGAGTTTTATTTTTAACTCTAATAATTGGAGTTAGTAGTGCTTATATTGTTTCATTTTATTCATTTCCTTTTTCAAACTTTTTTAAATGGTCATTAATTCTTGGATTTGCAGTGCCACCATATATATATGCTTATTCTTTAACAGCTTTTTTTGAAAATTATGGAACTGCTTATACGATTTTAAAATTTTTTTTAGGAGAAGGAAATTATAACATGCATATACCTAAATTTGATGGAATGTTAGGAGCTATATTGTCTATTTCATTTTCGATATATGCTTATGTATATATTTTAACTCGTGCATCGTTTTATTTTCAGTCAAATAATCTTCTAGAACTGGGAAAAAATTTAGGTTTTAGTAAAATTAAGACACTATTTAAGATAATTTTACCATCAGCAAGACCTGCGATTGTAGCGGGCTTATCATTAGTTGCAATGGAAACTTTGTCAGATTTTGGAGCAGTCGATTTTTTTAGTATAAATACTTTAACAACTGCAATTTATAATTCTTGGTTATCTTTTGATGATTTAGCTTTTTCTAATCAATTATCTTTTTATTTATTAATATTTATTTTTACTCTTTTTATTATTGAAAATTTTTCTAGACGTAATGCCAAATACCATTCACCAATGCAAGGCGGTTTTAAGTTGAAGGAAAAAATAAAATTAAGAGGCATGAGTTCATTTTCAGCTTTTTTTATTTGTTTTATAATCTTTTTTTTTAGTTTTGTTTTTCCTGTATGCCAGATGTTATATTGGACAATTTTATATCCAAAAAATTTTTTTGATCTAGATATTCAAAATCTATTTATTAATACAATAATTTTGGTTTCTATATCGTCATTAGTTTTGATTATTTTTTCCTTTATATCAAATTATGGAAATCGAATAAGTAAAAGTAAATTTTTAAGTATTTTAACTACTATTTCTATATCTGGATATGCTTTACCAGGCGTGATACTTGCAGTTGCTTATATAACTTTTATTGCTTGGTTCGATAATACAATTATTAATTACTTAGAAATTAAATCTATAAAAAAATTATTTATAGGATCTATTTTAGGATTAGTATTAGCTTATTTTGTAAGGTTTTACTCTTTATCATGTAATGGTATCAAGTCTAGTTATGAAAAGTTGAATAGATCAATAGATGAAAGCGCTTACCTTGCAGGTTATTCTAAATTAAAAACTTTTATTCATATACATATACCATATTTAAAAAGTTCTATTTTTTTTGTATTTATACTTATCTCTTTAGAGATAATAAGAGAATTGCCAATAACTTTAATTTTAAGACCTTTTAATTTTGAAACTTTCGCAACCACTGCATATATTTATGCTTCCCAAGATCTCTTAGAGGCTGCTGCTGTTCCATCTTTATTCTTGGTTATTATCGCTAGTTTATTTATTTTATTTATTTCTAGATATATTTTAAAAGAGAAGTATGAATAAAAATTATTTAGAAATCAATAATGTTGATTTTCAAGTTGGAGGAAAGGTAAAAGTAAAAAATTTATCTTTAAAAATTCAGAATAAAGGCCAAATTATATGTCTTTTGGGACCATCGGGCATAGGAAAAACAACTATCCTCAGATCAATTGCTGGATTAGAAAAAATTGATAAAGGTTCAATAAAATTAAAAAATACAATTTTATCCTCAAAATCTGAACATGTTGAACCAGAGAATAGAAATATTTCTCTTTCATTTCAAGAAAATGCACTATTTCCGCACTATACAGTAAAAAAAAATATTTATTTTGGAACTGATAGAAATAAATTAAATGGAAAAAAAAAAATTGAACCAAAAAAAATAATTAAAATTCTTAACATAGAAAAAATACTAGATAAGTACCCACATCAAATTAGTGCTGGAGAGGCACAAAGAGTTTCTTTGACAAGAGCTCTAGTCTCAAATCCTGATTTGTTATTATTAGACGAACCATTATCAAATATTGATGAAAATTTTAAAGAGGAAATACAAGTTAAGTTAAAACAAATTTTAAAACAGTTTAAGATTACTACAATTGTTGTAACACATGACTCTTATGAAGCATTTTATTTAGGAGATAAATGTGGAATTATTTTAGATCAAAAATTAAAGCAATTTGACGATCCATACAATGTGTATCACTATCCTAATTCAATTAAAGTAGTAAATTTTCTTAATAGAGGAGTGCTTCTTCCAGCAAAAGTAACTGGACAGTATACACTTGAAAACGAAGACCTTGGTTTAATTAAAGGAAATTTTGTAAATGAACATGCAGTAGGTTCGATAGTAAAATTGCTTTTACAGCCAGAGGACTTGGAGCATGACGATAAAAGCAATTTACAATTAGATGTTATAGATAAAAAATTTAAAGGAACAAATTTTATTTATACTTTAAAAACAAAAAGCGGTAAGTATGTATCTGTATTCGTGCATTCTCATCATGTGCATCAACATCAAATTAATGATAAGTTTGGAATTAAAAAACCAATACATATTAAACATTTAGTTTGCTTTTAAAAAAAATAATTGTATATTTTGAAAGGGGTGTCGAAAGACTGAGAGTAAACCCATAGAACCTGTCCGGTAATTCAGAAAGGGAAAATGAAAAATTTAAATTATTTAAATCAGGAAATTTCAATTTTAATTATTCTGTCTTTATCTTTTTTATTTATTTGTATAGGGATTTTTTATTCAAGAAAATTTAGAGGGATTAATAATTATTTAATAGCTAATAGATCTGTTGGAACATTCTCTTTAACCACAAGTTTTATAGCCTCTGCACTTGGTACATGGATATTATTTGGCCCAGCATCTGCTGCCACTTGGGGCGGAATTGGAGCAGTGATAGGATATTCTTTAGGAACTGCATTTCCTCTATTTATATTAATTTTTTTAGGATCTAAATTTAGAAAATTTTATCCTAACTGTATAACACTGATAGAAGTTATACGACTTAAATATGGTAGAAACCTTTATAAACTTATACTTATACTTTCTATTTTTTACATGACAATTTTTTTGATCGCCGAAGTTACAGCAGTTGCTATGCT
>MDSY01051782.1_pt1 | contig 11365 bp, 13 predicted proteins | sample 811131 | NCBI WGS metagenome assembly MDSY01 (sample SAMN05326643, study PRJNA326480) | marine metagenome | isolation source: seawater | place: Atlantic Ocean: South West | collected 2010
TCAAAGAGATTTCGTGGTCTAGAAATGGGACCAGATAATGCTCTTTATGCAACTACTGACGAAGGTGAAATTTTTAAAATTTCAGCTCAATAGTAATAATACTTGCTCAGTATATTTGCTTTGCAAGTATAAATAATTAAAACCCTCAGCAGGAAACTGGTGGGGGTTTTTTTTAACCCACAATTAAAGTAATAAATATATCATCACTCATTTGCTCACTTACACATCTGCCGTTAAACTAAAAGTATGAAAATGAAAAAACAACTCCTATTCTTATTTTTGATACCATATTTAGTTATTGCTAAGGAATCTAAAACCGTTGAGGTGAACATAGTACCTCTGGGTTCAGATCGATACAATATAGTAATAAAAGGAAATATTTCATCTAGTCAAATAGATCTAAAGCAAGAGCTCAGAAGAAAAATTCATGAGAGCTGCGGTACTCGCTTTGAAATTGAACATATTAAATTTGATAATATAGACCAGGATAGATCAAAGAAACTTATAATGCATGGAAGTTTTAAATGCTATGTAAATAGCCAAATGTAATTGTAAATTATAATTAATTAATTTAAGATTATTCACTTGTAAAATATTAATTATAAATACTGATGAATAATCTATGAGTATAAAAAAATTTCTGATATTGGCTCTGTGGGCTGTGATTGGCTTTACTATTAATACGCAATTTGATTCGGCCACAGTAATTGGCAGTGTAATGGGGAGCGCTTTTATTTTTATATGGATTGGCGTATTAGTTATTGGAATTTTTGTTTGGATTAAGTTGAAAAAAAAATAAATTCATAAAAAAATTACTCTTACTTAAAAATTTTATTTTTTTTTAAATCGCATTAACATTTTCTTTTCAAAAGCTATAAAATATTTATACTGCCCAAAAAGGCTACCAACAAAAAGTAGAACAATCTGGTAAACAGGAAATATAATCAATATTCTAATTAATGTATACAAAAAATAATTATTAACAAGCTCTTTAATTTTTAATAATTCTAATATCGGCTCAGAAATAATGACTGATAGACTCCCACTAATTCCAAACACTATGAAAATAATGAATAAATGCCAATAGCTCGTAGCTTTAAAAAAAATTCTTAACTTATTAATAATATCTTCCTCATAGTTTTACAATTTCGAGTACTTTATACTAAATTCATACAGTGACATAATTTTGATTCAAGTTCATTACTTTATAGTTTTTTTCTGTAAAATGTTTATTAATTGTTTATTAAATCTAATTAATCCTTCATAAAGGCAGAGTGGGTGAGGAAGTCATTACAAAAAAAATATAGTACGAGGCTGTGCCCATCATGCAACAAGGATGACATAATTATTAACTCAAAGATAAGCTCGCCATATCCCTCAGAAACAATAACTTATCGAGCTAACAAGGAATCATGGGCAGGTTTATTTTATAAAAATAGAAGTTATTTTTCATATTATAAGTGCAATAATTGTAAATTAATTTATGCCCCTGAACACTATAGCAGTCAAGAATTAAATAATCTTTACAAAGAAATAGCTCCAAATATGGAGACAGTCCCAAAAAAATTATTAAAAAAAACACAATTTGGATATTTTCAACTATTACAAAAATGGTCAGATCTCAAGGGAGATTATTTAGAAGTAGGGCCAGATATTGGAATGTTTACTGAGTACTGTGTTCTAGAAGGTAAATTTGATTATTACTGGTTGTTTGAATCAAATAACCTTGTTAAACCTAAACTTAGTAAGCTTCTTGGTAATAAAAAACATAGGATCTACCCATCAATTGAGCAAGTTGATAAAATTGATAATAAAATTCTTTCCACTGCTGTATTAATTCATGTTCTTGATCATCTACTAGAACCAAAAAAAATTCTTAATAAATTAAGAGAAAAAATTAAACCAGGCGGTGTTATTTTAATTGTTACTCATGATGAATCATCGATGATGAGAAAGTTTTTTGGTTGGAGGTGGCTGGGATTTTGCCAACAACACCCACAATTATTTAATTGCAAAACAACTGCAGAGATTCTTAATAGGGCTGGATTTATTGTACTTGAGCAGCGTAAATCTAAAAATTATTTTGAGATTAGTTTTTTACTAAATACTTTATTATGGAGTTTTGGCTTTAAGACTTTAAGATTTCCAAAGTGGTTAAATATTTCAGTTGGGTTAAAGCTTGGTAATATTATTACTGTGGCTTCAGTAAAGAGGTAACTAATAAATTGAAAAAAATTAAAAATCCACCACAAGAACAATTAAACAGTCTTCTGTCCCTCTATAAAAATAATCAATTTAAAGATGCTGAGTATTTAGCATTATCAATAACTAAAAAATTTCCAAAGCATTTATTTAGCTGGAAAGTACTTGGAGTGGTTCTTAAACAAACTGGTAGAGCATCTGAAGCGCTAGTTGCAAATAAAAAAGCACTTGTGATTGATCCTCACGATGTTGAATCATATAATAATATGGGCAATACTTTTCAAGAGCTTGCTAGATTCGATGAGGCAGAATCAATTTATAGACAGGCGATAGTAATAAAACCTAATTTTATTGAGGCTTATAGCAACCTGGGTAATACCTTAAAAAATCTCGGTAGATTCGAAGAGGCAGAATCAAATTACAAAATAGCTTTATCGCTTAATCCCAATTATGCAGAAGCTTATAATAATTTAGGGGCTACGATAAAAGAACAGGGTAGGCTGAAAGAGGCCATTGAAAATTATGAAAAAGCTATAACACTTAAGCCAGACTATGCCACAGCATACGGTAATCTAGGGGATGCTTTAAGAGAAATGGGTAGGCTGGAAGAGGCTACAGCAATTTATGAGAAAGCTATTAAGATCATGCCTAATTTTTCAGAAGCAAAACATTGGCTTGCGACCTTGACTGGAGTGACTACTCAAACAGCACCCCGGGATTATGTGGAGAAGTTATTTGATGGCTATGCCAACAAATTTGAATACTCTCTGGTTCAACAACTAGAATATAATATTCCAAAAATAATTACTAAAATGATTGTTTCAAAGCATCCAAATGACTCTTTAGGTTCAGTTTTAGATTTAGGATGTGGCACTGGCTTAGCTGGATTTGAAATTAAAGAGCTTTGTACAAATCTTGAAGGTATTGATTTATCTAATTTAATGCTTGAAAAAGCAAGAAAGAAAAATATTTATTCTAAATTAATACATGGAGATATCTTAGAATTTTTATTAAATGAAGATTTAGACTTTGATTACTTTATCTCGACTGACACCTTTGTCTACATTGGAGATTTGTCCGATATATTTAGCTCGATAAAGTCTCGAAACAGATCAGGGAGTAAGTTAGTATTTTCAACAGAGCATCGTGAAAATGACACATTTATGCTTGAAACGTCTGGCCGCTATTCGCATTCAAAAGGTTATATCGAAAGCCTTTGCCAGAAATTCAATTTTAAGCTCTCATATTTCGAAAAAGCGCAACTTCGCAAAGAGAAGGGTAAGTTTCTTACTGCAGGCTTATATATATTAGATTTCTGAATAATATTACGTCATTAGCATTAATTGATAATGTATAATTTTGATATGGTTAATGAAATTCCTTCAAGTATGTCAGAATTTAAGGTAGATGACTTTAGTGATATATCTTTTTGGGACGCAATATTTAGTAGCCTGCACACTTCATATCCTGCTAACTTAAGTTCCAGCTTCAAACCCTTTGATATTGAAAGTGATAACTTAGAGTTGTATAAAACTCGTCTTATTGATGAAGGCTTCATCCAAATGCCTCAGTTGCAATGGGATGATTGGTTTATAGACGTTAAATCAGCAATTGAACTTTTTGAACGCTTAAGTATTCCACTGCCATTTATATTTGTTTACTGTGAGCCATGGTTGTTAGCATCTAAGCTAGACCTATTAATTAGAAGATTATTTGGTGAATCATATTATTTATTACCTGATTTCTGGGTTTGGCATGTAGATCCTAGTAAGGAGGATGCAGGATGGACGCCACATCGTGATAAGGGACCTAATTCATTATTCCAAAATGGAGCGCCAAAAAGTTTAACTATATGGATTCCAATAACTAATGCTACAACTGAAAATGGTTGCATGTACGTTCTGCCAGCCAATCGAGACCCTTCCTACACTTCTGGAGGTTTTGATAAAGAAAAATTAGATATGCAAAATATAGTTGCGCTTCCAGCAATGGCAGGAAGCCCTTTAATATGGAACCAAGGCGTTCTTCATTGGGGCTCTAGGAGCCAACCAAGAAATATCTCACCAAGAATGTCAGTGGCTTTTGAAGTCCAAATTGCAAATGTTGAACCATTTAATCAGCCATTAATAAAGCCATTAGAAATCCCTAATTTTGAAGATAGACTTAAATTGATATGCAAACAAGTTCTTCAATACTCACATATGTACCCGATACAGAAAGATATTGAGTTATTTGCAAAAAAACAGTCAGGATTAACTTGAAACAATTTTTTCAGGACCACTGTAAATTAAAAAACACTCCTTGTTTGTTTTTGGTAACGTAATTATGTGTAATTAGCATTAATATGACTATTAATTCATATTTTTTTTCTTGAGTTTATATAGAAATAACAATTGCTATCAGCAAACTATGCTTCAATAAATTTTATACCCAGTTAATTTTGTTAGTGTTATATTAAAGATTATAACGAATTATAATTCAATATTTATTATCATAAGGAAAAAAATGAAAGCAGTCATACTTGCAGGAGGATTGGGAACACGAATTTCTGAAGAAACCGTTTATAGACCAAAGCCAATGGTAGAAATCGGTGGGTTTCCGGTCATTTGGCATATTATGAAGATATATGCACATTATGGAATAACTGATTTTATTATTTGTTGTGGGTATAAGGGATATATGATTAAAGAATATTTTTCAAATTATTTCCTACATACGTCAGATGTATCATTTAATTTCGAATCTAACAAACATAAATACTATCAAACTAAAGCTGAGCCATGGAATGTTACATGTGTTGACACCGGCGATGAAACAATGACAGGTGGAAGAATTGAAAGAATTAAAAAGTACTTGGATGAAGATGAAACTTTCTGTTTAACTTATGGCGATGGAGTATCCAATATCAATATCAGTGATTTAATTGAATATCATAATAAGCATAAGCGCTTAGCAACAGTATCAGCTTGTATTGCTCCTCTTAGATTTGGAGCGCTATCATTAGGCAATGATAGCTTAGTTAATAAATTTATAGAAAAGCCTAAAGATGCAAATGATTATGTTAATGGCGGCTTTTTTGTACTTTCAAAAAAAGTAATTGATTTAATAAAAGACCAACAAACAGTATGGGAAAAAGAGCCGCTAGAAAATCTATCAAAAGATAAACAATTAGTAGCATTTAAGCACAATGGATTTTGGCAGCCCATGGATACTTTGAGGGAAAAAAATTACTTAGATGATTTATGGGCATCTGGAAATGCTCCTTGGAAAGTCTGGAATGAATAAGGATTTTTGGAGTAAAAAGAATGTATTTATTACAGGACATACTGGATTCAAGGGAAGTTGGCTCTCTATCTGGCTAGATGAGGTAGGCGCTAATGTAACAGGCTATTCATTGCCGCCAGCAACTAACCCTAGTATGTTTAAATCTCTTGGGCTTGAAAAAAAAATAAATACAGTTTTTGGTGATGTAAGAGATTATGATGAATTAAAGTCTCAGATTGACTTAGCTAAACCAGAAATTATTATTCATATGGCTGCACAAGCACTTGTTTTAGATTCGTATGAAAACCCATGCGAGACATTTCAAACAAATTTGATGGGTACTGTAAATATTTTAGATATAATAAGAGACACTTCATCAGTTAAAGTTTTTATTAATGTCACAAGTGATAAATGCTATGAAAATAAAGAAAAGCTAAAGGCTTTCAAAGAAGATGATGCTATGGGTGGGAGTGATCCTTATAGCGCAAGCAAGGCATGCTCTGAATTGATTACAACTTCTTATAGATCTTCTTTTTTTAATGGAAGTGTTGCTATTGCGACCGTAAGAGCAGGAAATGTTATTGGGGGTGGGGACTGGGCTTCTAATAGAATTATTCCAGACTTTGTAAAAAAGATAAATCAGGATCAAAAGATATCTATTAGAAACCCTACAGCAATTAGACCTTGGCAATTTGTTCTTGAACCACTGAACGGATATCTAATATTAGCAGAAAAACTTTTTCTAAATAATACCGATTATTCAGAAGCATGGAATTTTGGCCCAGATAGTCAGGATGATAAAAATGTTGAATGGCTTATTTCTGGGTTTGATAAAGAATATACTGGGGGAGGTAACGTTGAAATAGGTGAAAATAGTGATTTACCTCAAGAGGCAAATTACCTAAAGCTAGATTGTTCAAAATCTAGGCAAAGATTAAATTGGGCCCCAAAGCTCGATATTGAAAAGACAATTTTAATGACATCTGCTTGGTATAAAAATTTTTATAAAAAGAATCAAGATATGTACTCGTTTACTGTTGAACAAATTAAACAATTCAATTCACTATAGAAAGATAAATTATGGAAAATATTTCTTACGCAAAAACTGTTTATGGTCAAGAAGAGATTGACGCAGTTGTTAAATGTCTTAACGAGTCTACTCAAATGGGTAATTATTCAAGAAAGTTTGAAGATAAAATTGCCAAGTTATTTGACAAAAAAGAGTGTTTGTATGTTAACTCTGGCTCCTCAGCATTATTTATAGGCATTGAATCATTTGATTTTCCTAATGGAGCGGAGGTTATAACTCCTGCTCTCACTTTTGGTACATCCATTGGATGTTTGATAAAGAACGACCTAGTTCCTGTTTTTGTTGACGTTGAGGCTTTAACCTATTGTATCGATGTAAAATGTATTGAAAAGCTAATAAATAAAAAAACAGTAGCAATTTTAGCTCCAAACTTAATGGGCAATCTTTGTGATTGGCCTCAAATTAGAAAAATAGCAGATAAGTATAATCTTATTGTTATTGAAGATTCAGCAGATACTTTAGGAGCTACAATTAATGGTGAAAGCTCAGGATCATATTCAGATATGTCAATTACTAGCTTTTATGGGTCGCACATAATCAATTGTGCTGGAAATGGTGGCGCACTCCTACTAAATGATAAAAAGATAATAGAAAAAGCTAAATTATTAAGATCTTGGGGACGAAGCTCCTCATTATTTGATGAGAAAAGTGAAGCTATTGAAAATAGATTTGACGTTAATTTAGATGGGATTGATTATGATGCAAAGTTTGTCTTCGAAGCAGTTGGTTATAATGTAGAAGGTAGTGAGATTGGAGCAGCTTTTGGTTTAGAGCAGTTAAAGAAATTACAGAAAAATATCACAATTAGAAAAGATAACTTTAAAAGGCAATGTAGTTTTTTTGAGCATCATAAAAAATATTTTAGTAACCCAGTAGAGACAGATAATATCAATACTGCCTGGCTTGCATTCCCAATATTGATAAATAAAGATGCGCCATTTAGTAGAAAAGAATTCCAAATATACTTAGAAAAAAGGAATATACAGACAAGAGTTGTTTTTACAGGGAATATTATAAGGCAGCCAATGATGAAAGGAGTTAATTTTAGAGTATCAGATGCGGGGTATCCGAATGCTGATGCAGTTATGGAGAGGGGTGTTTTATTGCCACTTCATCACGGATTAAAAGATAGTATGTTTGAAAGATTACATGTAACTATTGATGAATTTATAGAATCTTTTAAATAACTAATATCCTATTAAATCTTAAATTATTAATTTATTCAAAAATTTAATTATTTCATTTGAATCGTAAAGCCATTCAGTTTTAGAATTGATTCTATCTATCCTTAGACATGGCACCTTATGTTTTCCACCCTCATTAACTAATTCTGCTTTAAAAGTTTTATTATTTTTTGCATCTTTAATATCTATCTTGAGACTATTTTTTCTTATGAATCTTCTTACTTTTACACAAAATGGGCATGCCTCAAATTGATAAATTGTCAAATATTTCGTTACTTTATCAATCTTATTTTGAGAAACTTTTTCTCTAAATATTGGTTTGGGTAGCGTAATTAAATTTATAAATAGAATCAATCTTCCGACAAACCATCTTATTACACTCATAATATTCCCTTAATTTTTTTAGTTATTTAATCGATTAATTAGAGAGCTAGTAGTTTTTAGGCTATTTCTATAAATTAATATTACACAAATTATACAAAATTTAATGTGAAAATTTTATATTTATATCATTATAATGCTCTCCAGTTTTTTTTTAAGTTATAATTTTAAAATAAATAAACAATTTAATTTACATATATGAAAAATAGAGATACCCGAACACATACCGAAATTCAAGGTCATATGGCAAAAGCTAAGTCTAGTGTCAATATTGGTGCGCCTTTTGGCGTAGATGAATATTGCTGTTTAATTTGTAATGCATATTTCACGGAAAAAATTTTCCAAGATGATTTACCAGTTATTGAAGATTTAATCCAATTTTTTAGGCATTTGGCTAGTTTTGAAAACGTAGCTACACTACAAAAAATTCTATCTGACACAGATAATTTAACAAAAAATATGCAAGATCTATGTTTGCCAAATGAATTCCAACCAGTGTTGCAGGACGAAGTTAAAAATAAATTAAGAAGTCTTTACAAGCTCAAAGCAACTAAGGATAGTCGTGTCAAAACGATTTTAAGCGAGGATTACGATAATTTTTATTCAAAGTATTCTCGAGATTTAGATAGTAACTGGATTAGGACTTCTCAGAGGTTTGCTAGTTTAAATTTGTTAAAAAAATCAAGAATATTAGATATTGGTTCTGGTTTTGGAATTTTTTCTAAAATTGCTACATTTAATGGTCACGAAGTTGACTCATTAGACATTCCTAATGCACCTCCGATTCTTAAAGCAGGAGCGAAACTGCTAGATGTAAAATTACATAAATTTACAGTTAAAAAAAATATACCGCTATTAAAATTTAAATATAAGTTTGATGTGGTAACAGCCTTCCAAATTGTTTTCAATGAGCATACGACGAAAGATCTTTGGAATGTTGATGATTGGAAATATTTTCTTATGGACATACACGATAATATTTTAGAGGATGGCGGATCTATAGTTCTAGACTTTAATTGTGAACATAAGAAAGAAGTATTCATAAAAATTGATGGTGAAGTTGTGCCACTCGGTAGTAAGGCGTTAGAGGAGTTTTTTAATCCATTCTTTATTGCAATTAAGGGTATGCACCGTTCCAATAACAAAGCGACGGCTGTGCTAACAAAATCTAATATCAAAATGGCTTGTCAATCCCAAATATTTAAAAAAAGAAATTATTCAATAGGTATTAAAGCTAGTAAATATGGAGCCTAAATTTTATATTGATTATCCCCAGGAAAAAATTGAACAAGGAGTAAATCTTTATCAGTGCGCAATTTGTAAAGTAAGTTCGCTTAGTATTAATGGTTTGTTAGCCAATCATAAACCCAGCTGTAAATACCGAATAGACAATGAGGAAAGAAAAAATAATTAGATGACCATTATCCTTAACGGAAATAACCAATACGATTTATATGGTTAAGTATGAAAACAATCAAAGGTGTCTGGAGGCAATTAAATTCGCATTAGATGGTGAATGGGACTCAGCGCACGAGATAATACAAGCACTCAATCAATCAACATGGCCTAATTGGATTCACGCAGTTTTACATAAAATTGAGGGCGATGAAAGTAATAGTCGTTATTGGTATTCTAAACTTGGATTTGTTGGTGATGTTAAAGAAAAAAAAAGAGTTTTCTATGAATCTTATCTAGATTCAACTCAAGAATTAAAATCAATTAAACAACAGATTAATATCCTATAAGTAAATGACTGAACCAAAAGAAAAAAGGTAATTATTTTATAAAAAACTGCTAATTTAATTTCCATATCTTATATAAGACTTTAATGCTATAGAAAATATAATTAAATAATTATGCATATAATCAGTAGTTTAAATAGTATTTAACTATATTATTTTTAAATAAAATTATTTGATTTATTATCTAGTCTTATATAAGATATATATAAGTTGATAACATAACTTTAAGGAATAACTTTATGAATCCTTTATATATTCAGGTAAAAAAAAGAATTACCGAAAGTTTGGTTAGTGCTGAATGGTCACCGGGCCAATCTATCCCAAGTGAGATAGAGTTAGCCAGAAAATATAATGTTAGCCAAGGTACCGTTAGAAAAGCGATTGATGATTTAGCTGCAGATAATATACTTATTAGGCGACAAGGAAAAGGCACCTATGTCTCAACGCATAATGAAGAAAATATCCAGTTACGCTTCTTAAGGCTAACCGAAAAATCAGGTAAGAAAGAAAAGTTAGAAAATAAGTTAATTTCTTTTGGTAGAGAAAAAGCGAGCAACCAAATAGCAAAAGCACTAGGCGTTAATACTTCGTCAACTCTTATTACAATAAAAAGATTACTTACCTTTAATGGAAGCCCACTTATTTTAGATTTTATTAAGATTCCATCAACTTTCTTTCGTGGCTTGACTGCTGAAAAAGTTATCGAAAAAAAAGGGTCAATGTATCGGATGTATGAAACTGATTTCGGCATCCAGATGCTGCATGCGGACGAAAAAATTAAGGCTGTTGAAGCTAACAATGAATCTTCAACAATGCTTAATATTTCTGAGGGATCACCATTGCTAAGTGTTGAAAGGCTCTCATATACTTATGATGACAAACCTATTGAGTGGAGATTGGGCTTATGCGTAACCCTCAATCATTATTATAAAACAGAACTTGAATAGGAATAAAATGAATAAAAAAATAAAAGATGCACTCGATTATCATGAATTTCCAATTCCTGGAAAAATATCAATAAGCCCTACTAAGCCTTGTGATACTGCAGATGATTTAGCTTTAGCTTATACACCAGGAGTAGCGGAACCAGTTCTTGCAATTGCAAATGACCCATTTAATGCTTACCGTTACACAAATAAAGGTAATTTAGTAGCAGTTATCACTGATGGCTCAGCTGTTCTTGGGCTCGGTAATGTCGGAGCATTGGCAGGAAAGCCGGTAATGGAAGGCAAGGGAGTATTGTTCAAGCGATTTGCTGATATTGATGTTTATGATATTGAGATTGATTGTTCGGATCCAGATGAATTTATTCAAACAGTTGTTAATATTGCCCCCACTTTTGGAGGTATTAATTTAGAGGATATAGCAGCTCCGCATTGTTTCTATATTGAATCAGAATTGAAAAAACGTTTAGATATTCCAGTTTTCCATGATGACCAACATGGAACAGCGGTAATTGTAGCTGCTGGATTAATTAATGCCCTTGAAATACAGAACAAAAA
>MDSY01035426.1_pt1 | contig 11362 bp, 11 predicted proteins | sample 811131 | NCBI WGS metagenome assembly MDSY01 (sample SAMN05326643, study PRJNA326480) | marine metagenome | isolation source: seawater | place: Atlantic Ocean: South West | collected 2010
GGGGGGGGGGGGGGGGGGGGGGTCCGCCCGGCTGGGTTGCGGCTATGAGATGCCACGTCGGGCGCCCCTCAGGCCGCGCTCACGGCACGGCGCGCGCGCTCGACCGCGGTCAGCGCGTCTGCGCACGCGGCGATGTTGGCTATCACGTCCTGGCTGGCGATCCCGCCAGCGCTTTGGCTCAGCAGCGCCGCGCACTCTTGCAGCTGCTGGCCGAGCGCCTCCGATACCACGTCGAGCGCCACTCCAGCGGACGACGACACGGCGCTCACGGGCGCGGGTGCGGATGCAGGCCTGACGGCAGCCGGTGGCGGCGCGGAGCGGGGCGCAGGCGCAGGCGCAGGTGCAGGCGCGGGCGCGGGCGTGGCGGTGGCCGGAGCCGAAGCCGCCGGGGCCGCCGTGCCGTTGCCTGCGGCCGGTAGCTCGTCGATGTACATGTCGAGCGCCACCGAGAACTTGCGAGCTGACTTGGGATGCTGCATAAGGGGCACGGTGCCCGTGACGGGGCAGTTCTCGCCCAGCATCTTCCAGCCCTTGAGCATCAGCTCAGACATCTTTGCGGGCCACTCATCCATCTGTTGCCGGCGCGCCTTCTCGTCCGGAGACGGGCCGCCCGCCTCTGCGCCAGGGCCGCCGAGGGCCGCCCGCCGCCTCGCATCGGAGTCTGGCGCAGGTGCAGGCGCAGGCGCGGGTGAAGGCGCGAATGCAGGTGAAGCCGCGACCGGCGTCGGCGGCGCAGAGGCAGCGGCAGCGTCGTCGGCCTGTGCCGGCTCCATCTCATCCGTGTACTTGCCCGTGGCGATCGAAAACTTGCGGCCCGTGGAAGGGTGCTGCATCAGCGGCACCTCATTCGTCTCGGGGCACGACTCCTCTAGCATCCGCCAACCCTTGAGGAGGAGCTCTCCGAGCTTTTTCGAGTAGAGCTCGCGGCGCGCCGTGGAGGTGCTCGGCGTGTTGTCCATATCACGTCGGGTTCGTGCGAAATCGGTTTTGCGCTCGCTCGTCGCCAGCGCACGCTTCAGCGGACGACGGCGCGAGCAGGTTTGGCAGCAACCGGGCCAAAAAATCCGGGCAGCAAGCCTGGAGACGGCGGGCAAACGAAACGGCGAGTTTCAAAAGCTCCATTCAGAGTGAGCGAGTGCCCTTCCTTCCCGGCCACCCCCCTCCACCTCACGCCTCGTGGCCTCTTCTCGCAGGTTACCCATGGGTAGAAAGAAAAAGGGACCGGATTCGCCTGCCAGTCCACGATTGGAGAGTGAAGACATGCCTGATGTGTACAACGACGCCTCGGAGACCCCGGACGAGGTAGTTTCTGAGGCTGGCAACGAGGACGCGGCGGCGAAGGCTGCTGCGGAGGAGTCCGCCGCCGCCACGAAGGCTGCAGCCGAGGAGGCCACGTGGGCGGCCGAGGCCAAAGCGCGTGCGGAGGCCAAAGTGCAAGCGGCTGCGGCGGCGGAGGCGGTGGCGAAGGCGGAAGCCAAAGCCGCCGCGGACGCGGCCAAGGTAGCTCTGGCGAAGGCGGAGGCAGAGGCGGCTGCCGCGGCCCAGTTGGCCTCCGAGCAGGCCGCGGTCAAGGCGAAGGAGGCTGCGGGGGCCAAGGCTCAGGTGATTATGGCCCCGGCGGCGGAGATGCCGCTTGCGATGGCCGGTGCGGATCTGGAGGCCGGCGATGACGGAGACGGCGAGAAATTTGTGACCATCGTCACCGAGACCGCTGCAGATGCGGGCGGGCGGCTCTCCCAGCTGAGCATCGACGACGCGCGTGCGGGCCTGTGGCTGCTGTCGCAGAGACACGTCGAGACGAGCAAGAGCAAGCTCATGTCCTTCAAGAATCACACGCTCGACCTCGCGCAGACCGCGTGCGCGCCGGCGCCGGAGGGCAGCTCCGTGCGTGGCGCGCTGTGGAAGGACGTGAAGGGGCGGCAGATGGCAGAGCTGCCGCTGGGTGCGGTCTACGGGTTAATGGCGCTGCTCTTTGTGGCGCTCTTCGCGGTGGTGCGCGCGGCCCCTGTCAGGGGTCAGGGTCAGGGGTCAGGATCAGGGGTCAGGGTCAGGGACAGCTGGCCCCTAATCCTAGCCCAATAACCCCCTAACCCCTAACCCCAACCCCAACGTGGTGTGCCTAAGGCTGTCACCGCACCCATCTGCGCCGCAGGTGCACTTCCCGGCCAAGTACGTGCCCCTCGGTGTGGCGTACACCAAGCGTAAGCTGGTCGAGCACGGCGTCGTAGACAAGGCGAGTGGCGCCGTGCTGGCGATGCGCACGCACGCCAAGACGGCGCTCCAGAAAGGGCTGGAGACGGACATGGGCAAGAAGGGTCTGGAGCTCAAGATCAAGATGGGCGGCATGGCGAGCCAGCTGGCGGGCAGCAGCGCGGTGAGCGGCGGCGTGGCGATGGCCGACTCGATCCGTCTAAAAGTCGGCGACAAGCTGCGCGCGCAGAGCGGCCCCGCGCCCACCGAGGCCTCGGTCGTCCCCGCCTCACCTGCCGGAGAGGAAAAGGTGCGCGCTGGCCGCCCTCGTCCTCGAACCCACAGTCGCCTCGCTACCTCCACATCCTTCACCTAAGAAGCATCCTCCGCCCAGGAACAGGTGTGAGGTCTGCAGCAAATCAGCTCGAGCTCCCGGCCACCGGTCACAAGGGACGTCGTGCGTGCGAATGCCGTGCAGATGGGTGGATGGGATGGGTGCTGTGAGGGCCTCGACCCGGGTCATGCTATTTGAGCCTGCTGTGCACAGTGGAAACATGACCAGTGCACAGGTTCGGAGGCAACGGTGAGTAAAGTGTGGAGCACAATGTGCCACATGCGAGTGTTGGTGTGTCTCAAAGTTCAAAATGTGTGTGCTGCGTGTAGCGTGTGCTGGTGCTCAAGGTCTAGGTGCGGTGTGTGTGTGTGGGGAAACATGTGTGACAATTCGACCAAATCAGTGCGACGCAAATACAGCTGCCAGGTGGCTCGCAAAGTGTTGGTTAGATATTCAAAGCGCGCGCGCCCGCGCGCGCGGCGCTCCTCGCGTGTGTCCCCAGGAGGTCGTGACATGGCCGAGAAGCGAGCCCAGCCCGCCATTTATGGTGTCACGTCGCTCATGAATCAGATTGCTACGGCTCCGTCCGACTCAAGCCTGACGCTGATCGTCGCAACCTTTCTCGTTGGCTCGAGGAACACGCACATGAGCGGCTCCTTTGGCAAACGGCAGCGCAGCCTGGAGAGTATCACAAAGGGCGTCGACGACATGGTTGCGCGATCGCCTGGTTTGTGCAACCCCGGAGTCCGCCTGTTCGTCATCCACGACGTCGAGACCAACGTCACCTCGTGGCGAGGTGCAACCCTCGTGCACTTTCCGCCCAAAGTTTCGGTGCCGACAGACCGGCGCTGGGCGCTGGTTTTGCGAATGCTGACAGAGCGGGCATGGGACTGTGCGTTTGCCGTTGACCTCGCCGATGTCAATGTGCTGCGCGTCCCGTCGTGCCGGGCCCTACCACCACGACTCTACATCGGATCCGATGGCTGCTCGGGCGGCATTCGCAAGTGGCTCCGGAGAAAGGCCATCAGAACCCGGCTGAACAGCAGCCACAGTGCACGATACCTCGCCTTTCTAGGCGACCCCCAGACGACCATCTTGAACGCGGGCGTCGTTGGTGGTCCTCGCGCCGCATTCGAGCCCGCGCTGCGAGCCCTCGTTGGCCGATTCCGCAGACACTGGGCCGTCCACACGAACCTCGAGGACGGTGGGGACATGATCCTCTGGAACGAGTTGGGGCTGGAAAGTGACGTTGTGACCGGCTATCCGCTTGGCCCAGTCAACTATCCCATGTACGGCATGTTCTGCGGAATGCACCACAGCTGCAGAAACGCTTCACGCGCCAACGGGATCTGCTCCCTAGCCGAACGGAAGCATCGGGTTCACATGTGGGTCAATCAGACGCGAGGTCAGTACTGGTTCGGGCACAAGATGCGCAAAAGCTGGCTCGCCCGGCAGCAGTTTCCGCCCTGCCTGTTAAGCCTGAATGTCTACGGACAAGCGCGGACCGTTTCCTGGAAACGGTATTGCGCCTGTTGCCGAGCAGGCCAGAAGCAGAACACGTGCTGCGCGACGTATTGTACAGCGGACCCCATTCCGGCCATGGGAGTTTGACTTGCTCGTATTTACTAAGAGTAAAGTCCACTCCAGAAGCCATCTGTAGAATCCTAGAAGTGTCCGAGCCCCCGTGTCGTGTTAATAGGTGTTTGTTCCAGGCTTTGTGTCTCTAATACATTCTTCCTCGAAACACTTTGCTTATTTGGCCAAGATGCTCGATATATTTATGTATATTTAATTTGAACACACACGGAAGGATTTTACGTAAATAACAAAATGGCTGAGATCAAGTCATGACGGCCACCATGATGGCCACTCAGTCACAAGGAGCCAAATTCCCACGCCTCGAGACCTAAGCTTGCGCGGATGTCCTGGTAGAATGTCGAATGCAGCTTTTCCGATTTCCCTGCGCAATCGTCAATCCACTGGCCCTCATGCACCAAATATCCCATCCCAAGCAGAGAGTAGAGAGCTACGCGCGTGTTCGGTGGGCCATCAACGATCGTACTCTCGAGCATCGACGTGGCGTTCGTCATGAAGGCAGTGCCGACCCCTTTCCACATCATCTTCGCGACATCGCTCGTGCCAGCCTGCGTGGCCGCCTGGCTCGACTGGCCTCCCATTGCGTGCCGCTCCGCCTGGGCCGTCCAGCTCATCGAGCCCCGCGCCTCCTTGAGCGCGTCCATCTTCTCCATCTGCGCCAGCTCTCGTTGTATCTGCGCCTCGCGCTCCTTGCGTGCCTCCCCAATCGCCCTCGCCTTGCGCACATGCGCGATGGCCTTCATTGCTGCCAGGCTATCCTCAATAGCCTCCGCCACCGGAGGGGACTTGCGCAGCCTTCCGCTGCCATGCTTGAGCGAGGCTCTGAACTGGCCCTCGTAAGAGAGGCCCGACGGTAGGAACTGCACTCCGCGCCCGTTCATCGAGCCGTTGCGCCACTCGCCCTCATACATCGTCCCATCGGCGAATATTCGTCTGCCCTGCCCATGCGCATAGCCACCCTTCCATGAGCCAACGTACACGCCACCCTCCTCCTCATCCTCGGCAAACAAGTACGTGCCCTCGCCCTCGCGCTTGTCGTTGACAAACTCTCCGTCGTACACGGCGCCGTGCGATGTCATCCAGTGAGCTTTCCCCTTGACGGCACCGTGCTCCCATGTCGCCTTGAGAACGCCGCCGTCAGGGTACCGTGTCGTTCCAGGTCCGTGTCTCTCGCCCTCACAGTAGCCTCCTTCGTGCACCAACCCCTTGCCCTCGCCAACCACCACCTGCCGCCATATGCCTGTGCCGTGCAGTGTGTCGCACTCGAACTGGCCCTCGTACTCGAAGCCGGCTTCGTGATGCCTGCCCTTTCCGTGCCGCATGCCGTTGGCCCACTCTCCCTCGTAGAAAGCTATCGACTCGCCGTCGATCTCAAATCCGCCGAGTGCCTTCAGCGCACCTCTGAGCTCTTTGTAGTCAAGCTGGCCGTCCAAGTTGTCGTCGTAACTTTCGAAGATGGCACGGACGTCTGCATCCTTCAACTGGGGAGCGACGTTTGTGCTGGCTGCGGGTGCGGATGCTTCGGGTGGCACGGCGAGGCTGCGATCGCGCCCATTGAGCTGGTGCAGTCTCTTTGCCAGCTGGCTGAACTCGTCCATGTCGAGGCACCCGCTTCCATCTGCATCATACTCCTGCAGAACGGCAGAGGCACCCGCGGCCAGCCACTTGCCGCGGCCGTGCCGCAGCCCGGCCTGCCAGCCTCCGTTGTACGAGGAACCATCACAAAATGTGTACCGCCCTTGCCCGGCTCGTTTGTCACTCTTCCACGTGCCATTGTACACCTCTGACGGAGAGCCATCCATTGACGCGTACGTCATCTTGCCGCGCCCGTGCCTGCCCTCTTCTGCACCTTCTGAAACCTCCCACTGCCCGTCGTACACGGTACCATTCTTCGCCACCATCTTGCCCTTGCCGCTCCGCCCTCCGTCCTTCCACTCACCGTCGTAAATGTCACCGCAGGCGTATATGCACACGCCCTTGCCCTGCCGTTGGGAATCGACGAACCCCCCTTCGTAGAGGTCTCCATTTGGGCAAAACTGCGTGCCGACGCCCTCGCGTGTGCCGCGTATAATACGCGCCTGGCCGTACTTCGGTCCGTACGCCGGGGACAGCATCCTGCGATGCCCGCCGAACTCGCCCTCGTATATCTCGCCCGAAGCGTCCATGCTCTTGCCCTTTCCAGTGAGCTGAGACTTGACAAAGGAGCCTTCGACCCCTGGCAGAGCACGGAACGAAACGTGATTAGCCTAGCCTATCTGCAGGTGGGTATTGGGTTCGAATGGCGATTAGTCACAGCTCCCGTCTGGGTTGACGTATCGTCCGAAGCCGTCGCCCTTGCCGCAGTAGCCCCCGGTCCACCCCTCCTCCTCTGCGTCGTAGGCCACGCTGAGTTCCTTGGCGTCAAGGAAGCCGTCACCATCCGTGTCGTATCTCGTCATCGCCAAGGCTTTCTTGCCCTCGACCTCGAGGTCACGCACAACCTTTTTGTCCGCCTCCTTTCCGATGTACCCGTTAAGCACAGGCTGCCACTCATCCAGTACGGCCTTTAGAAACGGCGGCATGTGGATCGGAAGCAGCCCTTCTTCCTGCTCCTTTGTGCCGTACACAACGCGCGCGCGCCTGCCGAGCTTGATTGCGCTCGCGAGTGCGCCGCGCACCATGATCGCGCGGTCTGGCTTCTGGTGAGGCATCGTAGCGGCCAACAGCTGCTCGGTGCCGCACCATGCGCGTGACCAGTACAGTGACCACTCCTCTGCAGCGTACTGGAAAAGTGGCGGCCTCTGTTTCGTATTGCCGAGACCGAATATCGTCCCACTCTCATCTGGTCCTTCGTCCTCCTCGTCCTCCTCGACCTTCACGGCCCGGCCACCGCTGGCGGCCAGGCTTGCTGCTTGGCTGACGCCTTCGTGTGGCGCCCAAATTGCAGGATACCTCCAAGACGTGTGGTCTGGGTCGACGACGATTGTCAGCACCAGGTCGCACGAGGCAATGAGGTTGTGGACGTTTCTTACCTCTCGTTTCACGTTCTTGTCGTTCTCTGCGCGCCGGTCTTGATTGATGCAACACCAGTCGATCCAGAGCGCCACCTCCGTGCCATCTGGAATCTGAGCTCGCGGGCCGCCGCGCAGGCTCTCGATCGCCGAAATTATGAGGTGAAACTTGCGCCGTTGCTCATCATCCGGGTGGAGCCTTGCGGCTCTTTCCGCACTTTGCTTGCGATTCTCGGCCCGGGCCTTCTGTAGACGCTTTACCACCACCATGTCTCTGCCCACGTCTTGCTCGTCGACGGCATCAGCCTTGATCTTTCGTTCGGACCACGACAGTTTCGCCCAATCAGCTTGCCCATTGACCTTCATTTTCTTGCCAGCCGCCGCAGCGCGCACTTCGCTCGGGAGCCCCGACACCTGGTGTTGGAAAGCCGGCAGGGTTGGCTACTTTGGCCGGGCCCCACGGCTGCACCGCATCCCATTGGGCCTGCGACATCGTTGCTTGCTCCGAGTGCGGAGTGCAGCTTAGACAGCCATCCCTCAGAAGCCAGGGCAGTGAGCTGCGGCACCGCCTGGTACCTTTCAACATACGGCATCACCTCCTGCTGAGCAATGACGTCGTCGTCGTCCTGCTCAGTGCCCCAAAAGTGGGTGACAAACACGAATATGGTGCGCATCTTGAAGTCCTCGCGGAAGTGGCACATGTTGGCGTTGCCTTCTTTTGTGACAGGATGCTTGTACTTTGGGTTCGAGCCAAACCGTGGGAGGCGGCCGTGGTCCTTCAGCTCCGCGAAGTCAACGAAGCGGGCGGGCACGACTCGCGGGTCGCGAAGCGCGGGCTTCACGCGGCGCTCCTGCGGCAGCAAGCTAGTCTCGGCCCGTAAAGTCGTCGGATGGGAGACGGGCGGAGGTGCTGGCATGGACTTTGGGGACGGTGCCATAGCAGCCCGCGCCGGAGCTGAGCCCGGGCCCAGCGCTGGGGCTGATACAGGGGTAGGCGCGATGGCCGCCGCCGCCGCCGCGGCCGCCGTCGGGCTAGACACCGGCACCGCGTACTTGCGCTGTGCGTCCCTTGTTGGGCTCGACGCGGCCGCTCCCATGAAACGGCGCGTCGCGTGGGCGCCGGGCCGCGCGCCTAACCGCGCGGGTGCAAGGCAGCGGAACTTAGTTGGGAATGCTATGTGATGGGAGCGGCATTTCGTCCGCTCATCCTTTGGAGACTTTGCCAACACGACGCTTTTCGCGCGACGCACAGTTTCTTGTCCACAGCAGCGTTCGCCACTATTCACGCGGACCTGGACGCCGGATGGAGCTCTACGCGACCCACAGCACCGCCACACGCACGGAGCGGCTTACAGAGCTTCCTGCCGCCACGGCATTCAGGGATCCAGAGCCACCCTCCGCCTTCATGAAGCTCTGCTTGCAGGATACCATTACCTCACATGCGCAGGAGCCCGGTGTGGTTGCGATGGTGCTGCCTCCGTTTCTACTCAAACGCGATAGGCTCGGCCTCGACCTCAACGAAGCGAATCAGGTAGTTGCCGTCTTGCCGGGGTCTTGGGCGGCGGCGGCCGGTGTGGCCCGCCGCGACACGATCGTCCAGGCCAACGAGCAGCTCCTCGAGGGGCGAACGCTGGCGCAGGCACTGGCCAGCTTGCGCGAGCGCGACGTCGAAGAGGCGCACCTGGTGCTGGTGCGACGCTTCGCTATCGAGACATCGCCTGTGGTGGCGGAGGACGTGCCGGTGATGCGCCAGGGTCATCGGTCAGGGCCTCGGCCTGAGGTGGCGGAGGGTGTGCCGATGAGGACGGGCCTCGGATGGACGGGGCTGCAGCCCAAGGGGCACGCCGACATGACCATGGCGCTCTCGCACGCGAGGGCGCAGCAAGCGCAGGAGCACTCGCGCGTGCAGGAGCAGCGGCGGCAACCGCCGGACGAGCAGAGGCCGCCGCAGCGCAAGCAACCGATGCAGTGGCCGCCGCCTACCAAAGTACGAGCGAGGTATGCGGCGGCGGGCTCGGTCGTCGCCGCTGCCACCGCGCTGCGAACACCGCTGCGGCGACCGTTAGGCGGGTCTAGAGCTGCCGCCGCCCCGACCTCCGCCGCCGCCGCCGCCGCCGCCGCCCCCGCCGCCTCCGCCTCCGCTGCCTCCGCCGCCTCCGCCGCCTCTGCTGCGCCCACCGCCGCCGCCGCCGCCGCCGCCGGGGACGGCAGCTTCCCGTCGCACTGCCACACCACCTCCGCCTGCCTCACCTCCGCCTGCCATGCACACACCGCGGCGGTCAACGCGCTGGCGTGGGCGGGCGGGCCCGGCGCAGCGGCCTCCAGTCTGCTTGCCTCTGCGGGCGCGGACGGCGGGCTGCTGCTGTGGTCGAGCGGGCTGCTGGAGGGACGGGCGCCGCGGCCGTCGCTTCTCGCCACCCTGCGACCGACGCACGGGCACGGCGGGTTGCAGGCACTCTGCGCATTGTCGGGCGGCGGCCTCGCCTCGGCCGGCGCCGACGGCCATTTGGCACTCTGGGACGTCGCGGCCGAGCGGCAGGCGGCGGCGCTCGGCGGCCACGAAGGGCATACTTCGTGGGCTGCCGCCGATACGGTGTGGGCGCTCGCAGCGCCGCCTGCTTCCGCGCACGGTGTGTCGGCGGCGGCGGCAGCGGTGTTCGCCTCGGCGGGCGCAGACGGCGCGGTGCGGCTGTGACGCAGCTGTACATGCACTGCACTTTAGGACTTGCACTGGACTATGTGCACAGCGTGGCGCATGCACTGTACACGCACCTGCGCATGCATGCACATGCATGCACATGCACTGCAGGTGCGGCTGTGGGACGCAAGGCAGCCGCGCGCCGCTGCCTCGCTCCCGAGCCACAACGGCCGCTGCGTGCTCAGCCTCGCTTGGCTGCCGCCGTGGGGCGGCGCGCCGCCACCGCCCGCGCCGCGCGCCGCGGTGCTAGTGCCGCGCAGCCTCATGGAGCTCGACGCGCTGCTCGAGCCGCACGAGGCGTGGCGAGATGAGGCGCCGAGGACCCACGCCTCTGAGGGCAGGCGGCTGGGTGAGGCGCTGGGCGGGAAAAGTCGCCCCTTGCCACGTGACTGCCAGGTGTGGAGCCGCTGCGCGCGAGGCGTGCCTGCGCTGGCGGGCGCCTACACCCCAGTAGGGCGGCCGCAGGCTGCTGGTGGTGGCGTGTGGCGGTTGTCATGGCGGCCGTTATGCCTGGGCTGTGGCTGCTCCTACCACCCCCCAGGCGAGGCACTGCTGGTGTCGGGCGACTTGGACGGCGCGTTACGCTTCTTCGATCTCCGCTCCATGCGCTGCCAGGGCGGCCTGCTCACCACGGACGGCGCGGCGCACGCGCTGCACGCCGCGCACGGCCTGGTCTTCGCCGCGGCGGCGGGCGGCGGCGTCGATGGCTTCGACGCGCGCCTCGGCTTCCAGGAGCTCGCCGGCCGCGTGTGTGAGCATACCCAACCTGCGTGGGCGCTCGCGAGCGACGCCGCGGGCTCGTTCCTATTCAGCGCCGCCGCCGACGGCCCCGTGCTGCGCCACGCGCTGCCCTCTTTCCGCGCACTGTCCCCGCTCGAGGCGCACCCTTTTGGCACTTGTGCGCTCGCGGCGGTTGAAGACGCCCACGGCCGCGTGCTGCTCGCGTCAGGCGGTTTCAAGGACTGCGAGGTCTGGGTGCGTGTAGTGTCGGGACAGGAAGCTGTCACCTGAGCTTCCTGTCGCCCGGTGCTCTGCGCTGAGTACCGGTATGGTGTATGCCAGTGCTGGACACAAATTAGTAGAGTACACAAGGTTTCAGTTTTAGCCAGTCGCCTGCAATTGATGCAAAGCTATGGTGTCTGTCTGTCTGTCTGGTGTTTCGCGATACTTTAAAGTTTGGTGTTGGTTGGTCATTTTACACGGGACACCTTTTTTGACATTTAGACACTTGCGGGATAATAGGCTGCAGGGTCAGGATGATGTAAGGTCGCTGCAGGGACCTGCAGGGACTTGCCTCGTAATAATGGCTGCAGGCGGTTATACTATCTATAACTTAACTCATACCAGGCGGTTACACCACCCGCAAAGACTGGTGTGTTTTCAACAGCGCTTCGCGGATCGTGGAGACCACTGGGGGACCAGCTTGATGCAGAGGGTCCTGCGTCTTTCTGACCTGGAGGCGGCCCGTGGGCCCTGTGCGGTGGACTGCGAAGGCGCCGGTGACGGAGTGCGGAGCCATGGTGTCGGCTGCCTCACGGGCCGCACAAGCCCTAA
>MDSY01077536.1_pt1 | contig 11362 bp, 5 predicted proteins | sample 811131 | NCBI WGS metagenome assembly MDSY01 (sample SAMN05326643, study PRJNA326480) | marine metagenome | isolation source: seawater | place: Atlantic Ocean: South West | collected 2010
ACATAACTAAAATCAATAAATGAATTTACAGGAAATTAATAGTATAATTTCAAAAATTAAAAATAAAGTTTATTCTCCAATATATTTTTTGATGGGTGAAGAAACTTACTACATAGACTTTATTACAGAACTTTTAGAAATAGAAGTATTAAATGAAGATGAAAAGAATTTTAACAAAACTACTTTATACGGAAAAGATACTACAGTTGAGGAATTAATTTCTCATTGTAAGAGATATCCAATGATGAGTAAATATCAACTCGTTGTAATTAAAGAAGCCCAAGATTTATCAAGAAAAATTGAAAGTTTATCCAGCTATGCTTTAAATCCTTTAATGAGTACTGTTTTAGTAGTAAACTATAAATATAAAAGTTTAGATAAAAGAAAAAAGTTATTTAAAAATATTCAAAAATTTGGCGTTGTAATTGATTGTAAAAAAATATATGAGTCTAGTGTTCTAAATTGGATAATTAAACAGTTAAAAATTGACGATTTTACGATTGAACCCAAAGCTTGTTCTATGTTAGTTGATTATTTAGGAAATGATTTAAAAAAGATTAATAATCAATTAAACAAATTAAAAATAATTTCTTCAAACAAAAAGAATATAACACCAAAGCTAATTGAAGAAAATATAGGAATTAGTAAAGATTTTAATGTATTTGAACTACGAAACGCTATTGGTTTAAAAAACCTTGATAAAGCTTTAATAATATCAAATTATTTATCTTCTAATACAAATAAGCATCCAATTCAAATGACTTTGTCATCTTTATTTAGTTTTTTTATTCAAATTTTTCAATACCATTCTTTATCAAATAAATCTCAAAATAATTCAGCAGCAATTTTAGGTGTAAATCCTTTTTTTGTTAAAGATTATGTTTTGGCTTCTAATAATTATAGTATGAAAAAGATAAGTACTATTATAAGTCTAATAAAAAATTGTGATTTAAAAAGTAAAGGAATGGGTGTTTCCAATACTTCTAATCATGATTTATTAAGGCAATTAATTATTCAAATTATAAATTAAATAATTTCTGGGTAGTTAGTAGGATCGTATTCGTTCATGATTTCATTTGCTTTTTCTATAATATCATCTATTGAAGGTTTAGAAAAATAATCTCCATCTGATCCGTACGCTGGTCTATGACTTTTTGCTGTTAATGTAATTGGCTTACTGTCAAGTAATTTAAAAGCATTTTGTTCTTCAAGTATTTTTTGAAGAATGTAGGAAGACGCTCCACCAGGTAAATCTTCATCAATGATTAGAAGTTTATTGGTTTTTTTTATACTGTCTTTTATTTTATGGTCAACATCAAATGGAATTAAAGTTTGTACATCAATAATCTCTACATCAATATTCATAGATTCTAATTCAATAGCTGCTTTTTGAACTAATCTTAGAGTAGACCCATAAGAAACTATCGTAATATCCTTACCATTTTTTAAAATTTCAGATTTGCCTAATAAAACTGTGAATTTGGAAAGATTAGTAGGTTCATTTTCTTTCAATCTATACCCATTTAATGATTCTATTATAATAGAAGGTTCTTCACATAACATTAATGTATTATACATCCCACTAGCTTGAACCATATTTCTAGGAACAAGAATATTAATTCCTCTTAAAGTAGATAATAACGCTCCCATTGGAGATCCTGAATGCCAAATACCTTCTAATCTGTGTCCTCTTGTTCTAATTATCAATGGAGCAATTTGTCTACCAACAGTTCTGTAATGTAATGTAGCTAAATCATCACTTAGTATCTGGAGTCCATACAATAGATAATCTAAATACTGAATTTCAGCAATTGGACGAAAGCCTCTCAACGCCAATCCGATTCCTTCTCCAATAATTGAAGCCTCTCTAATTCCTCTATCACCAACTCTTTCTTCTCCATATATGTCTTGTAATCCTTCTAAGCCTTGATTCACGTCACCAATCTTTCCTGAATCTTCACCAAAGATTAATAAATTATCGTAAGTTTTTAACAGATTGTTAAAATTATTTTTTAAAACTATTCTACCGTCAACTTTTTTTGAATCATCATATTGTGGTTTAATTTCTACAACACTTTTAGCATTAGAAGAAAATTCATTGTACAACTTAGAACTATATTTAGATTGAATTTCAAGACTAAATTTCCTAACCCAAATTTTTAATAACTCTATATTTTCGTTGTTTTCATTTATAACTATTCTTAAAACTTTTCTCGCATTTGAAATTAAATCTCTATAGTTAGGTTCTTTGATATTATTTAATTCTTTAATTATTTGACTAATATCCGTACCAATATTTTCATTTTCCAGTGATTTTAGTAAAGGGATTAATTTATTTCGAGAGTTTATTACAGGAAGTGAATATGCTTGCCAAGCATCTTGTTTAGACTGTTTAACTTCCTGCTTAGAATCTTTTTCAACAGATAACAACTCTGATTCGGTTGCAATCCCATTATTCAAAATCCATTTCCTCATTTTTAAATTACAATCGTTTTTCTTTTCCCATTCTAATCTTTCATTAGATTTGTATCGTTCATGAGAACCTGATGTTGAATGACCAATGGGTTGAGTAAGTTCTTTCACATGAATTAAGACTGGAATATGCTTTTCTCTGGCAATATCATTAGCTTTCTGATAAGTACTTATCAAATCAGGATAACTCCAACCATTAACAGTCAAAATTTCAAAACCTTCTTTTTCTGTAGTTCTTTGAAAACCTGAGAGTGCATCCGAAATACTTTGTTTAATAGTTTGATCTTTATTTTCCACCGATATACCATAATCATCATCCCAAACACTAATTACCATTGGCACTTGATGAACACCAGCGGCATTTAATACTTCAAAAAACACACCTTCACTTGTACTTGCATTTCCAATAGTTCCCCAAGCAATTTCATTGCCATTAATGGAAAATTTGTCACTATTTGAAGTTCTATACTTACGATATAATTTAGAAGCTTGAGCTAAGCCTAAAAGTCTAGGCATTTGTGATCCAGTACAAGAAACATCAGAACTAGAGTTTTTTTGATTAATCAAATCTTTCCATGAACCGTTTTCATTTAAACTATTAGTATTAAAGTGTGCGCCCATCTGCCTTCCTCCAGACATAGGTTCTTCATTGATATCAGTATTTCCATATAAACCAGAAAATAATTGTTTTACGTTTAATTTATTAATAGCCATCATAAATGTTTGGTCTCTATAATAACCAGATCTAAAATCACCATTTTTAAAAACTTTTGCTAAAGCTATTTGAGGTAATTCTTTTCCATCACCAAATATTCCAAATTTTGCTTTTCCATTTAAAACTTCTCTTCTTCCAAGTAAACTAGCCTCTCTACTCAAAGTAATTAGTTTGTAATCAGTTAAAACCTCTTTTTTAAAAGTTTCAAAAGAGATTTCTTTATTAAGATCAAGATTGTTTTGCATAATATTTAAAGTTTTGCAAATTTAATAAAAATAGAGGTTTTTCCTATTAGAAAAATTAAAACCAACGTCTAGTTATTAATCTAGATAATGTTTGTGGATCTAAAGTAATTTTAAACCTCACTTTTTCTAAATAATTAGATTGATTAAACTCATTTCCTAGTGAAGAGTAGAATGGAAAATATAGTTCAAAATAACCTGTTAATATATTTAGTCTAATACCAGAATCAAAAACAGTTTTAATATTAATATTTTTATTTTTTATCATTGCAAAATCATAATAACCCTCAATAAATTGCCAAATAGTAATTCCTGAATTTAATGCAATTAACAAATCATTAGAATAAGCTGGATTAATTTTAGATTTTAGAGCAGCATCTGAACTTGTATATTGTTGACTGAAAAAACCTGTATTTTCTGATCTACCTAATAAATTATAAGTAAACATATAGTCTCTAGATCTATATGTTGAAAAACTAAAATAATCATCCTTAGTTGAATTATTTAAAAATTTACCGATAAATAATCTTAGATTATATTGTCGATTATCCTTATAAAAATTTCTATAATTAAAAGTAAATGATTTTTTTATAAATGAATTATTCATTTGTAAATCAGAGCTAAAAACAAACCCTTTTCCACCAGCAGAATTGGTAATTATATATTTAATATTAAAAATATTATAATTTGGATTTTTCTCTACATTTTGATTATTTTCCTTATTTATACTTACATATCTCAAATTTATCAATTGTCTATAGTTTGATCTTAAATCAGGATTTCTAAACGTAAATAAGATTGACGGATAAAATGTTGTATATGAGAGATTCTCTTTATAATGAAAAGAAGAGCCGCCTAAAAAAAATTGAGTGCTGAACAATTTTTTATTTTCATGGTATTTAATATAATTTAACTGAGCACTTCCCAAAAAACTCCTTTGTTTTGATGAATAAAAAGGCTTTATTTTGTAAGAAAATACTTTTTTTATTGGATTAATATTAGATAAACTTATTCCTGGCATAAAACCATCATATAAGTTATACCCAAACAAAGGCATATAGTATATTTGATTATAATAAATATTTTCAAAATCATTAAATAAAATAAATTTGAATGGCTTTCTTTTTCCACTGAACGAAGCAAGGTTATTTCTATAATTAACTTCATTTATATTTTTTTCTTTATTTATCTCTAAATAATCATATTTGTCAGTCTCATAAGAAATGATAGTATCTTTTTTTAGTAGTTTAATCCATTTTTGATCTATTACCTCAGAATCTTTTATAAATGATAGTTTAATTGGTAAATTAGATTTGTAGAGGTTTGATAATCTAAAATTAGAGTTTTCGTCTATTTCATTAACTTTTTTAATAGAAAAATCTCTAAAAGATTTTTTTGTTAAAAAACTCTCAAAATACCAATCTGTATTTTTTATTGTTTTTTTATTTATTATTTCTTTTAAAGTTATTTTTTGTTGTTCTTTTTTTAACCTGTTTTCCTTAAAATATTCTTCTATTGAATTATCTACAATCTCTTTTGTTATGTAATTAGATAACATTATTAAACCCATACCAGCTTTATATGGATTAATAATTTTATGATTAACTCTAGTCAATGAATCTAAGCTAGTTTTTATAGATTGATTAATATTTCTACTTGATATAATATTTTCAAACACCCTATATTGTTCATTAAAATTATACTTTGAATAATTTCTATTTTTTAGAATTTGCAATTCACTGTATTTCCCGGTTAATTTTAAGTCTGGATAATAAAGATTCACATAATCTATTAATAAATAGATTACAATTCCTTCAATTTCCCAATAATCTTTTCTATTATGTAGTGAAGTAGATTCAACTAAATATGTATGTAAAAGTTCTTTTAAAAAATTAAATTCATACAAAAAATATTGACTAAACGGACTAATAATTTCAGGAAAATTATTTAATCCATATACAGGTCTTCTAGAAATATTTTGATTTGATATTATTATTTTATTAAATGGATAAGGTCCTAATCTTTCGGTTACATATTTTATAGTTTTTGAAATAATAGAATCTTTTTCCAATAAAGAACTATCTAAATCATTAAAATCAATATTATTTCCGGTCTTATTATTAGCATATTTAAATATATTATTAATTAGAGAATCATTTTTATTAATTTTTTTAAATATATCAGTGATTATAATTTTATCATTAATTTTAAATTTTAAAAAATTTGTTTTTTTTAGAAGAAGAATGTTTAAATTTTTCCTTTTTTCTAATGAAGAAATAAAATTTTCATTTGTTTTTGTTTTATTTTTAATTCCTTCAGAATCGCTGATCAAAGTATGAGAAAGAGGGTAGGTTAAATTGAATTTAAAAAAACTAAAATCATGGGATAAGTCATTTAAGTCTAGATTACTCTCCATTATCCATTTATCATCCTTTAACATAGCAAATGTAAAGTACCAATCTCTAATGTTTAGATTTAAAGATTTACTAATGCCATATCCAGTAAAATTATCATTCGGTAAAATAATATGATAATCAATATTTAATGAAATAGAATCTCCTGGTTTTAATGGATTTAATAAATGAATTTTTATTAAATCTATTTTATCTTTTATTCTGGAATAATTAAATACATTTTTATTGTAAATTTTATTAATAAAAGTATATCCTCTTTGATTTTTGGTAGATCTTTGAAATTTCAATGAATATTCTTCTGAAAGTCTTTTCCCAAGTGGACTATTAGAATTAGAGTAGGAATTGGCCCAATCATTTAAAATTAAATATTCTAATTCTATATTAGAATTATTAAAAAACTTTAATTTTTGATTAATATTTATTTTTTTGTTTTCTAAATCAAAAAAAGCATCTATTTGATAAACATTTTCTTGAGATTTTAAAATAAAATTAAAGAACAAAAAAAATAATACTAATACTGATCTCATTAATAATATTTTAAAAAATCAAAAATTAGGTCTTAATGATTTTTTCTTATAAAATTTAGATAAAATACTGATTACCTCTTTCGGAGTATCAACGATTGAAATTAGATCTAAGTCTTCAATTGATATATAATTGTAATTACTTAATAATTCTTCATTTAACCAACTATAACATTTTTTCCAAAAAGATGAACCAACAAGAATAATTGGAAATTTTTCAGCTTTTTTAGTTTGAATTAAAGTTATTGCTTCAAAAAGTTCATCTAAAGTTCCAAAACCACCAGGCATTACAACAAAGCCTTGTGAATATTTCATAAACATTACTTTTCTTACAAAAAAATAATCAAAATCAAGTGATTTATCCTCGTCGATGTAAGGATTATCATGTTGTTCAAAAGGAAGTTCAATATTTAATCCCACAGAAGATCCTAAAGCTAATTTAGCTCCTTTATTTGCAGCTTCCATAATTCCTGGGCCTCCACCTGAAATCACCCCAAAACCTAGTTCTACAATACTTTTAGCAATTTCTACTGTTAAATTATAAAACTTGTCATCTCTTTTGGTTCTCGCAGATCCAAATACAGAAACACAAGGACCAATTTTACTCATTTTTTCATAACCATCTACAAATTCACCCATTATCTTAAAAACAGACCAAGAGTCATTTGTTTTTATTTCATTCCAGTTTTTAAGGTTAGATCTATGCATAAGTCCAACCTAAGTTAGTTCTTTTTTTAGATATTTAGCAGTAGGGCTTTTTTTAATATTTATTAATTTTTCAGGGGAACCACTAAAAATAATTTCTCCTCCATTTCTACCTCCTTGTGGTCCAATTTCTATAATATGATCTACAGTTTTTATGACATCCATATTATGCTCAATAATTATTATTGTATTACCCTTATCAGCCAATTTATTTATCATTTCTAGTAACACTTTAATATCATCAAAGTGTAAACCGGTAGTAGGCTCATCTAAAATATACATTGTATTTCCAGTGTCTTTTTTAGATAATTCAGTTGCTAATTTAATTCTTTGAGCTTCTCCTCCTGATAATGTTGTGGACTGTTGACCCAGAGTAACATATCCTAATCCTACATCTTTTATTGTTTGAACTTTTCTTAAAATTTTTGGGAAGTTTTGAAAAAAATCACAACTCTCATTTATGGTCATATTAAGTATATCTGAAATTGATTTTCCTTTATATCTAATTTCTAAAGTTTCTCTATTAAATCGTTTCCCATTACAATTATCACAATTTATATATACATCTGGCAAAAAATTCATTTCAATTTTTCTTAACCCTGCACCTTGACATATTTCACACCTTCCTCCAACTACATTAAAGCTAAATCTTCCTGGCTTATATCCTCTAATTAACGATTCAGGAGTCATTGTAAAAAGAGATCGAATATCACTGTAAACGCCAGTATAAGTAGCAGGATTACTTCTTGGTGTTCTACCTATTGGAGATTGATTAATCTCAATTACTTTATCAATATTATCTATTCCTATAATTTTTTTATACTCAAGAGGTTCTTTTACTCCATTAAAAAAATAATTATTTAAAATAGGGTAGAGGGTTTCGTTAATTAGTGTTGATTTACCACTTCCTGAAACACCTGTAACTCCAATGATTACGCCTAAAGGAAACTCTATATCTACATCTTTAAGATTATTTCCTTTACATCCAATGAGTTTTAATTTTTTTTTAGATGATTTTCTTCTTTTTTTAGGAATATTTATTTTTTTACTACCATTTAAAAACTTAGCAGTTAAGGTGTTTTGATTAATCATCTGGTTATAAGTTCCTTGAAAAATTATTTCACCTCCATTTTTACCTGCTTTTGGACCAATATCAATTATATAGTCTGCTTTTTCCATAATTTCTTTATCATGTTCCACCACAATTATAGAATTACCTATATCTCTTAAACCTTTAAGAGATTCTATTAATTTAGAATTATCTCGTTGATGTAAACCGATACTCGGTTCATCTAGAATATATAAAACACCTACCAATTGAGAACCTATTTGTGTAGCTAATCTAATCCTTTGAGACTCTCCTCCCGAAAGAGATTTAGAGGGTCTACTTAGTGACAAATAATCCAATCCAACATTCAATAAAAAATCTAGTCTTTTATTTAATTCTTTTAATATTTCTTCTCCAATTATTTTTTTTCTGTCACTTAAATCTGTTTCAATTTTTTTAAACCATTTTTTTAGTTCAATTATATCCATTTCACATAAATCGTTAATGCTTTTTGATTTTATTAGAAAATGCATTGATTCTTTATTCAATCTAGAACCTAAACATGAAGAACATTTTTCTTTTTCCATAAAACCTTTAGCCCACCTTTTAATTCTTGATGAATGATTTTCATTAAATTGACTTTGAATAAATGGAAGAATACCCTCAAAATCTATATTATATTTTCTAGTTAGCCCTAAAGTTTTTGATTCAACAGAAAAAGTTTCATTTCCTCCATTAAGAATTACATCTAAAGCTATCTTAGGAATTTTATTTATAGGATCTTTTAGTTCAAAATTGTGTCTTTCTGATATAGTTTGTAATTGTTTAAATATCCAATTATTCTTATGTGAACCAATTGGAATTATCCCCCCAGAGTGAATGGAAACAGTATTATCAGGAATAACACTTTGTAAGTTAATTTTATTGACTGTACCCAAACCATTACAATTAAGACACATACCTTTAGGAGAATTAAATGAGAAAGAATTGGGTTCAGGTTTTGAATAAGAAATTCCACTTGTTGGACAAACTAAGTTTCTACTAAAGTATTTAGTTTTGTTATTTTCCTCATTAATAACAATCAGTGAATCATTTCCACTATACATAGCGGTAATCATACTCTCTTTAAGTCTCTTTAAGGATGATTCATCATCTTTTACAATTAGTCTATCAATAACTATCTCTATATCATGAATTTTATAACGGTCAAGCTTTAAATTAGGTGATAAATCTTTGATAAATCCATCGATTCTTACTTTAATAAAACCTTGCTTTCTAATATTTACAAAAAGTTCTCTGTAATGTCCTTTTCTAGCTTTAATAACTGGAGATAGAATAGTTATTTTTTTACCAATATAATTTTCTAAAATTAATTTAATAACCTCATCATCAGTATAACTCACCATTTTTTCTTTAGAATTATAACTGTATGCATCTGCGACTCTTGAATATAAGAGTCTCATATAATCATATATTTCTGTGATGGTACCAACTGTTGATCTTGGATTTTTTGAAGTAGTTTTTTGTTCTATTGCAATGACTGGAGATAAACCATCAATCTTATCTACATCTGGTCTTTCTAATCCACCTATGAATTGTCTTGCATAAGCAGAAAATGTTTCTATGTACCTTCTTTGACCCTCAGCATAAATTGTATCAAATGCAAGTGATGATTTTCCACTTCCAGAAATTCCAGTAATTACAACTAACTTATTTCTAGGGATTTTTAAATCAATGTTTTTTAGGTTGTGAGCTCTAGCTCCATTGATTGTAATTGCGTTTTTCATTTAAAAAATCAAGCTAGCAATTTACAATTTTTTAATATGATTTTAAGACAATATTTGACTAATATCCTACTGATTTATCATCACCTCTTTTGTCAGCTCCTCCAAATAATAAACCATTTTCAACATGTATTGCATCAACTCTACCAATAACACTATTTTTTTTATTTAAAATATAACCTTTGGATTTTAATAATTCCATGTCAGAATTATTAATAGAATTACTTTCATAAAATATTAAATCAGGAAGAAAAAGATGATGAAATCGTGGAGAATTAACTGCCTTATCAACATTAAAATTAAAATCTTCTAAATTTAAAATTGTCTGTAAAACTGAAGTTATTATTGTAGGTCCTCCGGGACTCCCAAGAACAAGAAAAAGTTTATTATTCTTTTCTATAATTGTTGGTGTCATAGAACTCAACATCCTTTTGTTAGGCTCAATAGCATTAATTTCACCTCCAATTAATCCATACATATTGGGAATTCCTGGCTTTATAGAAAAATCATCCATTTCGTTATTTAAAAAAAATCCTAAGTCGGGAGGAAAAAGTTTTGAGCCATAACTTCCATTTAAGGTAGTTGTTACTGAAACAGCATTTCCAAATTTATCAACAATTGAGTAGTGAGTAGTCTCTTTACTTTCATTTTTCTGAACTTTTCCAAAAGAAATTAAATTTGATGGAGTAGATTTTTCAAAAGAAAAATTATTCATTCTTTCTAACAAATATTCTTTATTTAATAATTCTTCAACAGGAATATAATTAAAATCCGGATCTCCTAGATATTTTCCTCTGTCAGCAAAAGACCTCCTTTCAGCCTCTACAAGTAATTGAATATATTTTAAAGAGTTATGGTCTAGTTCATTAACATTAAATGGTTCAATCATTTTAAGTATTTGTCCTAAAATAATTCCCCCGCTTGAGGGAGGACCCATACTTATAATTTTAAGATCTTTATATTTAAATGTTATAGGATCTCGCCATTTAGCTTCATAGTTTTCAAAATCTTTTTCGTTTAAAATTCCATTTTTACTATTTACATATGAAATGATTTTTTTACTAATTGTTCCCTTATAAAACTCATCTCTGCCATTTTTTAAAATTAACTTAAGAGAATTTGCTAAAGGTTTATTTACAAATAAATCACCCTCTTTAAAAGTTTTATTAAAAAGCAAAATAGTGTCATTGAGCTGATTGATTTTATAACGATTAGAATTCAATGAATTTGCCTGATTTTTAGTTAGCACGTATCCTTGTTCAGCTAATTTAATAGCGGGTTCAAATAGCTTATTTAAAGGCAGTGTTGCGTATTTTTCATAAACTTCAAATAAGCCAGCAACTGTTCCAGGAACACCAACAGATAATCCTCCCTCAGTACTCAATCCTTTAATTTCATTTTCATTATCATCCAAAAACATGTTTTTATTTGCTTGTGAAGGTGATTTTTCTCTAAAAT
>MDSY01000260.1_pt1 | contig 11361 bp, 10 predicted proteins | sample 811131 | NCBI WGS metagenome assembly MDSY01 (sample SAMN05326643, study PRJNA326480) | marine metagenome | isolation source: seawater | place: Atlantic Ocean: South West | collected 2010
AAAGCCGAAGAAATGATGTTGGAATTATTCGGCCGAGCGGGTGGACTTTCCAGTCAAGACTTTCCGAATTAGCGTTTGATTGCTGCTGCGAGAGCTTGTACATTCTGCAACAGAACCTTGATCCGTCTTCTTTGGACGTCTCTGCTTTGGCAATGGGGATGTTTGGTGTGAAGGCATTTGATGGCCAATGTGCGCAACGCACAATTCAGTGATCGAAAACATTGAATTGAGATAAATGACGAGGGATAGAGAAAATCAACAAAGATGATCGGTACCGCTGCAATTGGGTGTGGATCGGGCGTAGAACAAGACTCTCACAGAAAATACATTTCGTTGCCGTTGTTGTCATTTCGATGAATGATGATCAGCTTTTTTGAAGCAAAGATTGCTTGATCCGTTTGAGATGTTGGATATGTTCTCTGATTCTTAATGTATAGTTGTCTTTTCCCATTTGAATAGAAAGGAATACCTTGCACTCCAACCTTGGTTTAACCCACCACTCGACATGAAACATCTCCATCTCCTCATTCTCCTTTTTTTAGCTGGTCTGCACAGCCAATTGAATGCGCAAGACATCGTGCCTATTGACAATTATTCTGTCAATCTTTATGGTCAGGCTCAACTTTCAATCGAAGGTGAATCGGGTAAATATTATATTTTGGAAGCGCAGCACGGTCCATCATTTGAATGGACATCTTCCATGACAATGGGCCTCGATGGTACGATGGTGATTTCAGAGCCTGGCTCTGCGTATCCCCTCGAAAACTATACCGTCTTTGAATACGACGTATCCAATCCAGGAGACATTGACGGCGATGGGGTTGACGATGTCACGGAATTCCAGAACATGCCGACTGATGCGCCATTGAACTACGCAGATCCTGTCGAGTTTGTGAACGGTGCGACCTCGGTTCCAGATGTTGCGACATTTATGGATCTGGCCAATGTTAATAATGTCGGCTGGGCTCCATTCTTGGACGACCAGTTGTACGTAAAGTTTGGAATTCTTAACCGGGACAGCCCGGATCCAAAAGTATATTTCATCAACAGCAACACACACGGCGTACACTATGGCTTTTGGAACGCTATTGGTGCGGATGTCACGGGGGATGATTCTTCAGGAGAAATTGTATACAATCCCAACCAGATCAATCCCAACGGAGTCATTGGCGGGTATTCATTCAACTTTTCCTTTGGAGATGCCTACGATTTTGAGGCCACACAGCGGACCTACCACCTGCTTATGGCGAACATGCCCTTCATCCAAAACAACATGAATCATTTCATCGGCGAAAACGATGAAGACGATTTTCTTGATGACTATGCGGATGATTACGAAGGGTCAGGAATCGACGTTGTGCTGGAATCAGTTGTGTTCGGGAATGTGGATTACATCCCTCTTCATGTGGCTGAAGGTTACGGATTCTTTCGGCACATGGAGGTAGATGAAACGCCCGGCTCAAGGGACATCGTATTGTACGACGCCTTGCCGAACTCACTGCCACGCGTCGGCGGAATTATGACCTCGGTGATTCAAACTCCGCTTTCTCACGTAAACCTGAGGGCCATTCAGGACAACGTGCCAAACGCGTACATCGCGGATCCGCTTTCGATCGATTCCATCGCAAGCCTGCTGGGGAATTACATCTATTTTAAGGTCGAGGCAGAATCCTATTTCATCCGGGAGGCAACCTTGGATGAGGTCAATGAATGGTTCGAGGCACTCCGCCCCACGGAACCTCAAATCCCTGTTCGAGACTTGAGCATTACAGAGATTCTGCCTTTGGATGACGTTGGTTTTGAGATGTCTACTGCATTTGGTGCGAAATGTGCCAACGTGGCTACGATGAGGACGTTCGATTTTCCTGAGGGCACCATTCCTGATGGGTTCGGAATACCATTCTACTTCTACGACGAATTCATGCAGCTCAACAACTTCTATGAAGAAGCTGAGGTCATGATCAATAATCCGTCATTCATCAATGACATTGATTTTCGTGAGGATCGGTTGCGTGATTTCAGAGATGATATCAAAGACGCTCTGATGCCCGCCTGGATGATGGACGCGCTGCAAGAAATGCACGACTCATTCCCTGTAGGAACAGCTGTTCGGTGCCGATCGAGTACAAATAACGAAGATTTGCCCGGATTCAGTGGCGCTGGATTGTACACATCCAAGACCCAATACCTCGATGAAGGCCACATCTCCAAATCCATTAAGCAGGTGTATGCCAGCATGTGGAACTTTAGGGCATTCGAAGAGCGTGATTTTTACCGTGTGGACCATTTTATGGCAGCCATGGGGTTGTTATGCCACCCCAATTTCCAAGAGGAGCAGTCCAATGGAGTTGGAATAAGCCTGGATCCTATTTACAACACTGAAGGAACGTTTTACTTGAATACGCAAGTGGGTGAGTCTTTGATTACAAACCCCGACCCAAATGCCGTTCCTGAAGAAATCCTGCTCTATCAAGATCCTGACGAAGGTGCTGGATATGTCGTTTTGAGGTTGTCCAACTTGGTCGAAGATGGAGAGCTGGTCATGGATCCAGAATACCTCGATCTGATGAGGGATTACCTCGGGGTCATCCATGACGAGTTTGCCATCCTCTACGATGTGGAGGGAATCGAAGGCTTCGGGATGGACATTGAATACAAGGTCACAGCTCAAGAGCAATTGGTGATCAAACAAGCGAGACCGTGGGTGTCCTTTTGGGCGGGCATCAAAGCTGACAACGATTTGGCTATGGAAGACCTGGTCAATCCACAAGCTTCTTCCACCTTGGGAACGGAGGAATTGGTAACCTTGCGTGTAGCGAACACTGGATTGAACGACATGAGTAATTTCGATCTCTCCTTGCTGGTGGACGGACAGCTCATGGAAACCATTGCCATCCCTGATACGATTGAGCCATTTAGTGACGCCGAATTCTTGTTCACTGCGCCACAAGATTTTTCAGCTCCGGGCGACTACGTCATAACAGGCATCGTGTCTGATCCAGACGATACCTATGGAAACAACGATACGCTCGATTTCGTTCTGAGCAACATATATCCGCTCGACGCAGCCGTGTCTCTTGGACAGGTCAACTCGACGTGCGATGGTCAAGTCGGAGTCAGTATCGTACTCTCCAATCTTGGTGAACAGCCGATTGAAGTCGTGGAAATCTTAGTGGTTGTCAATGGTGATGTTGTTGCGATTTTAGAAGAAACAGTGGATATCCTTTCCCAAGAACAGGAGGCTGTGTCCATTTTAATCACGGACAATTTGTTGCCGACCAACAACACCATACAGCTGGCTGTTATCAGTGTCAATGGTGAAGAAGATGGTGAAGCCAGCAACAATACGGTGTCGGCAAGCGCAGATCTGGAAGAGGATTTTGAAACCCTCACACTTTATTTTCTTGCAGATAATTATCCATCTGAAACATCTTGGAAAATGGTGGATATTGGGTCCGGACAGATTGTATCTGAAGGGGATTTGGGCTCAGGCACTGATGAATATTCGGAGGAAATTTGCGTGAGTTCCAACTCTTGTCTGAACTTGTATGTTTTTGACTCCTATGGCGACGGCATGTGCTGTGGCTTTGGCTTTGGGACTTTCCAAGTCTGGAATTCCGAAGGAACGACCATTGTTTTCAATGATGGTGATTTTGGTGATGAAGCCGTTGAATCGTTTTGTGCCGGTGACAGCGGCTGCGAAATCTTTGCCAACGTTGATGTGGAACATGCCTCTTCGGCCTCTGCTAATGACGGTACTCTCACTATCACAACAGTTTCTGCTGCGGATAACTTCGAGTACAGTATCGACGGTGGTCAATCATTTGGCAGTTCAAATACGTTCAGCGGCTTGAGTTCAGGAACGTATAATATCGTTGTTCAAAACGAATCTGGAACGTGCACTTACTCGACAACTGTTGTTCTCAACGTTTGCGACTCGTCGGATTTGGAAATCACAGTCAATCATCCTTTCTCTGTGTTGACCGCCGACGGTTCAATAATCATAGAGCCAATATCGGGAGGCAGTGCTTACCAATACAGCATCGATGGAGGTCAAAACTTTGTACCGACAGGTACATTTATGAACCTACCGGTGGGTGAATACAATATTGTAGTGGTGAATGAAAACAGCGAATGCGTGTTTGAATTCGAACGATTGCTGGTCCCGAGTGGCATCATCGCTGTCGACGAAAGTATGGCCGACGAAATGTTGATCAAAGTTTACCCCAATCCCACAAGCAATCAGTTCAATATTGAAATTGAATCTTACGGCACATGGAACGAGCCTTTGCAGATTGTCGTTCTCGATCGATTGGGCAGGGTCCTCGAAACAGGAAGCATTTTGAATGGAGGCAATCGAAAAACGATTTCTCTTCAGGGATATGCCCCGGGAACTTACTTTGTCAAATGCTTCACAGAGGCATTTGAAAAGAACTTCAAGGTCATCAAAATTTGAGGCTACTGACGCGTTCTTTTAGAACATCAACTTTCATGAAATCCCCGTACTGGAAACAGCTGCGGGGATTTTTCTGTTTTATCGTTCCGCGCATTGAAAGGCGGTGTGCAAGATATGCAGTCGCCTATCATCTTTTGAAATGACTACTTGGTAAATACGATTGTAAATGGATTCGTCAAATGACCCCATTTTTTCTCCCACCAATATCCCTGCGAGCACAGCGGTCGTGTTGCTGTGACCCACGACCAGCGCGTCTTGTTGTGCATGCAACAATTGCCTCGCAATCTCTTCCAGCGCCTGCGGTTCATACGATTGAATAGCGAGGTCTTTAGCAATGGATGTGGGCAATGCCGTGCTCTGAGTTCGTTTATACTCCGTGCTGTATAACGCTTCTATAGGCACAGCTTCAAACAAGGCGCTTAAGCTCTCGGATCTTTGTACACCACATTTTGTGAGTGGGGGATCGCTTTCCAAACTTTGTTTTTCTGAATGGCGGACCAAGTAAATGGTGAATAGTTCATTGCTCTCTTGGGCCTCTGCCTGCGCGTAGGTGCTTAATAGGAGCAATAATATCCCTGCAAATGCACATGCGAATGTGAATTTTGGCTTGGTGTAAACGATTGTTTTTGGCATGGCTCAGAATGGAATAGCGCCAGCTGCAGTCGAATCTTTCATTGCATGGGTGGCATGGTTTGCACGAAGTTAGAGCTGTTCGTTGAATCTTAATGAAATTTCGCATTTCCTGATAAAGAAACTCAATTAGGGTTAACGCTTTGTGGTTTATGCTCGGGCCTATCCGTGTGACGCCGAAATGCCAGGTTGAAAGTCAGTTAATTGTTCTCTCAATGATTCTCCGGTTTTTTCTTCAAATCCGATGTTTGATTTGTCGAAGTGATAGGCAACTCAAGAGCGTTGAGTAAAGCCATTCGTGTGCCCAGCACAAGGCATGGGTAATTTATCGTGAACCTGGTATTTAGATCGGGTGTTGATGCCCTGTTTCTCTGCATATATTCCTATTTTAGCGGCCGTCTAAAGCAAGGTTGCTGGGAGGTCGTTCCCAAAGACGCGAAGAGTTGAACAGACTAAATAGCGGGTTCTCCTGCAATAGGAACGAAAAGAGAGATTACGATGAAGCGGATCAATGCATACAAGAAGTTGTTTGAAGTAGAAGGAGATATTGATCTCGGAGCACTCAAAAAGACGTACCGAAACCTTGTGAAGGAGTGGCATCCGGACAAGCACGTCTTGGACAGCGATATGGCCGTGGAGGCTGAGGAGATGACGCGCCAAATCACCGATGGATATGCGTTTCTCATCAGTATTGCTCCGGCCACCATTGCCAAGGGCCTCGAGGAATACACGGATACGATTGAGAATGCCTTCATCGATGATATGCAGCACAAAAGCTTGCTGCTGGAATTGAAGTTTACCGATGGGTCTACCTATGAATACTTCGGGATCAATAAAGCGCTGTTCACCAAGCTCGTGAATGCAGACAAGGTTCAACGATTCGCGCGACGAAACATCTTCAACTCTTTCCTCTATAGGAAGTCAAAAGCGACGGTCGAGGCGGAATAATAATACCTGCATTAATCTCTGCATTCAACTTTGCATCATGCGCAGCTAGTTCAACTACCTCGTCACCTTGCTTATAATAATAACAGGATGCTCTCTACAGTCCTGTACATGTGGAGAGCAGTGTTGGTTTGCAGAAAATTTGCGTTCGGAGTATTATCGGAATTCAGATGAGATCAGGAATATGCAAGATGACGAGCGCTGGCGCAGAGCGGTTGAAGGAATGGCATGTGCCAGTGGATGCCGAATGGACCGATTTGGTGGCATTTTTGAGTGAAGATGCAGCAGGCGTAGAGGTTGAGGGTTGGAATGAAATTGCCCATTGGGAAGTGGGGCAGATGCTCAAGTCCAGTTGCTGTTGGATGCCCCAAAATCGATCATCGGTTCCTGGGTTGAGTGATGAAGATGCACATGGGTTTAACACCCTTTCCGGCGGAGAGCGAGGTTTTGATGGTTTTTTTGCCGCTGCAGGAAACTACGAATCAGGGAAATGGTGGAGCGCGTCGATCATCGAATATGAACTGACGAGAAAAAATAAAATTCGCTGTCGGTATCTTGATTTTCGAGATTAAGAATTGGATCAAGCCACTGCCATGATGACGCGAGGTTTTTCGGTGCATTGCGTGGAGGACTAGATGCCTGTTTGGGCCGTTCAATAAGGCGACTTACTGCCCCAGCTGAGGGGTTTCCTTACCGTACCATTGCTAAAGTGATACAGCAATACTCGGTTTGGAGTATATCCGCATTCGCGCCCCATAAAATCGGTGATACTTGTCAACTTTGGAGTACTGGATATGGACTGAAGTGACGAAATACTGAGCGGTGTAATCATTATGCTCATGGCAACGGGACGATGATCACTGACGTTGTAATCGTACTCTGACCATCCTCCGGACATGTGGGCGGCGATGTCGAGGCAGGCCACTTGTGTGCTGGGAGCGCTGAAGTCAGTAAAAAGTTCATCGGAGATGAGCAAATGATCCAGGTGCGATGGCCATCCAGGGTAAGACCAGCCCGAGCTGGGGCCTTGCGCTATGGGCATGTCTGCAAAGAGGTAATCCTCGGGCAATTCGAGAAAGGGCTCAAACACATTGTTGGCCGGTGCCTCTTGGATGAGGTCGTTCAGATCGCCGAGGACGATGACGCGATCGTTTGGTAACTCTTCTTGGATGTAATCATTGATGAGCTCGCAGGCCTCTCTTCGTCTCATTTCTTCATCACCATCATCTGACCAATCGATGGTCCCGTTTCCACAGCATTTGAAGTGGTTATTGATCGCATAGAATGCTTCGCCGTTGAAGGAGAAGTGCAGAATCAATGGAGAGCGGGGGAGTGGACTCCAGAAGGGAGACTCGGTGTAAACTTCAAAGGCTTCAATTACTTCGATTTGACTGGAGTTGTAAACGTAAACGAGGCCACCGAACCAACCCTCCATAAGGATGTAGTCGTAATCGTCGAGGTCTTCAATCATCCCCTTGAATGCGGTCGTGTCGTCAATTTCTTGGATGGCCCAGAGATCAATCTCTAAGTTTTGGACGATGGTTTTGACTCGATCAATCGTTGCTGTTCCATTTTTGGGAAACCATTCAATGTTCCAGGTTGCGATGTCGAGTGCAGCGGGTGTTCCAAATTCTAAGTCGTCCAACGTTTGGCTTGAGACTGAAGAGGCATGGAATAAGCTGAAGGACAGTAGAAGAATAATTGGAACTCGCATACCTCAAAAGTAGGATGAAACAATTGCTTTAAATAAAATGCAATGGCCTCTATGGCGAGAGCCAGTCCGCTCAGCCAGTCGCTCATGACGAGCAAGCCAATATGCTCAGTTCCTTTTTCGAGGGATTACGTGAGTTTCTCTCATTCCGAACCCAACAGTTTGCCTTTGATATCCGTTTCATTTATGGCTTGGGCCAACTCCCAATCCAATGGTGTGACCACACCACCAGCATCGTGAGTCGTCAACTCGAGACGAACGAGGTTGTACTCGTTGTAGATCGTGGGATGGTGATTGAGTCGTTCCGCCGAAGCAGCGACTTCGTTCAGAAACGAAAATGCCAGTGCAAACGACTCGAATTTTAATTCACAGACGAGTTTGCCATTGATTTCTTTCCACATACTCGCCAAGCTAAGGCTGAAGTCATTCTGATTGGAAGCGAGCAGCAAAAAATCGAGTCACTCCGATTTGCACTTGCCCATTCACTAAACGGCCTTGCCAAGCTGGAGCCCCGTCAAGTTGGGTTTCACCATTCGCATTGTTGTTGAATGGTTGAAGTCCCGAACTGATGCTCAGGTCTGCTCTCCATTCAGGCGCAATGAAAAAGCCGGCAAATAATCTACCTGTCGGCATCCAGTTGACCCTTGTTTGAGACAAATTGCCTTCAGAATAATCCGCAACCAGTCCATCTGTTCCAATCGTTCTGCCTTCAGCATAGCTCCTGAATTGAATCAATGCTCCGAGTCCAATCCCCAATTGCCAAGGGCCAAAATACTGCTGCTGTTGCCATTCCAAAGGGATGGCGAAGGCTCGGTAGCGGTTGTAGTGCGATACATAACGCGCTTGCTGTTCGATGCCTACGACGTCACCCGTGATCACCGCCATGGTATCACCTGTGACTTCGTTGATTTGAATGGTTTGAATGCCTTCTGTAATGACAGCATACTCCGTATGTTCGACGTAATCCAAATGCTGAATGAATTCATTCCAAGCCATGCCGACAGCAAATGACTGCGACCACTTTTGAAATTCAACCATCAGCCCACCACCTGCCCCAATGTTGGCTTGAAAATATGTATTGAGCTCGGGATCTCGATCATCGCCAAATGCAAATTGACTCAGGTTTAGACCAGCATATGCGCGCAAAGCAAATGGCATTCGAATCTGTATTTGTTGATTTTCTTGTTGCAAATTGAGGGCCAATTCGGACAAAGGTTGCATCGGCTCTTTATTGAGTTTGGGTAAGAAAATCAATGGAGGTGCCTGCGGCGACCAATCCAATGCGTCGACTTTCTTGTTCCCAATGTCTGTTGCATCAGCGAATGATCCATCACCTTTCTCTTTGGTGATGCTCTCTTCGGTTTGATCAGTCGAAGGAATCAGTGGAAGCGAAGCCAAAAGTTCGCTAGTGATTTGCACGGCTTCATTCGCAAACTCGTGTGCATTTTCAGCCGTTGCGGTGTACCCAGGAGTTGAAATGCTTCGGGCTGCACCAGCCTCGGTTTCTGAGCTTGATGTGGCGTCAACGTTGGAAGGCGCTGGATTCTCTGTTTTTTGTTCAGTGGGTGTTGACGCTAGTCTAGACTCGTTTAACGCCGGAGAACTTGACTGAGTCTGGGTCTGAACCTTCGAATTGACTGAGGCGGCTGGGACTGCTGAGGCGACAGCAGGAGTGGAGAGTGATAGGCTTTGAACCTCTACTGTGATCTGTTCGCCGGTAGACGTCGCAATCGATGACGAAAATGCCACTTCCTTGATTTCTGAAACGCTCGTAATCTCTGCCATCTTTGGAACAGCTTCGGCATCTTGCTGATCGCCACCGGTGTAGTGGATGAGCCCCATTGTGAGCACGACAGCTGCAGCAGCGGCAATGCCCCAGCGACCCCATGATCCGATGGAATTGGAACTGCCCCCTTCAGTGCCTGATGCCGTGGGAGCTATCTGACTTTCTATGGCATTCCATAAAGCCTCTTCTTGACCGGGAGCTCCCAATTCCTGATAGGACGAGAGCCGATTACGTAAAATGTCTTCCCAATTTTTCATGACAAGTTTTGCATTTTGGGGACCAGTTCACCCCCGGATAATTTAAAGCGTTCCATCACCCACTTTTTTGCTCGGGTCAATCGCTGGCGTGACAATTCCGCCGCAATACCCAACATTTCTCCTATCTCTTTGTGGCTATATCCTTCTACAATATATAGGTTGATAACCTCGTATTGTTCCTTCGGCATGCCTTTTAAAACGGAAATCAAATCGCTCAGTGCCAATGTCTCGATGGCCGAAGGCTTTACTTCTAGGGCAGTCTGTCCAGGGAGTTCCTGGATGCGTTGTCGCCTTTTTCCTTCAGTAATGGCCACATTGATAGCGATTCGAGAAGCCCACGACCTTAATTTCCCTTTTTTCGCATCGAACATATCTATGTTTTTGAAGATCAGAATAAAAGCTTCTTGGAGCACATCTTGAATCTCGTCTTCATCGAATATATAACGCTGCACAGCTCCCTTTAGATAAGGAAACAAGGCTCCAAACAACTTCCTTTGCGCTCCGCTGTCACCGCGAATGCAAGCTGCAATCCAATCCTCCTCCTCACGCTTTGGGTCAATCATTCTCAGCTCTCGTGATCAACAGTCAATCTCCAAAGGACCGACTACGCCATTTATTGGAGTGCCAGTGAGAATAATTTCTGGTAAAAATAGAAGTCCGCTCGGTCCGCAAGTGTGTGAAATGCTAATCGCGCATTCTGTGGTTCCCTCTTCGAACAAGAATTGTTTCAGAGTCAATCCGGGGCCAATCTCGAAAGAAGTGGGACCTGCAATAAACATTGGACTCGTTTGAACGCTCACTAGACTGCTCCACCAAAGGTCGGATTCAAATGCAATGGTTATTTGTTCCCCGTTTGTCTCAGCGTCGCATTCACATTCATCTGTGACAAATCCCATGACGTAACCAAACTGATTAGATTCCACATGGCACGTGTCGCCAATATTTTGCTCCAATTCCTCGCAATCCATGAGGTAGACAATCTCTGGATCAGTTAGTTCTTGAACAATTTGAATGTCCTCATAATTCGTTTTGGTGCACGCAAAAAGGGCCGTCAATGATGTCAAAATCATCAACATACGAAAAGGTGAGACGGAGATCAGACGGTTCATATTCAACCAAAGAAAAAGTGAATGGTTAAGGACATTACTGATGCCAGGCCTCTAGTGTGACAATGAAACCTGTGAAATGTGGTTTCTCAAGATAGTGTAGCCTGAAGTCAAAACGTTGACCTTGGGTTACAAACGAAGAAAGCTTGCTTTGCCTAGAATTTTGTATTTCGGAAATCTTGAGTGGTCTGAGATTTACTGCTGGATGATCCGGAAAGATCGGGTTGATCCCTCTGAAGTTGCTATGCTCAGTGAGTACAATCCTTTGGGTATGCCAAAGAATTCAATGGCTTTTGACCCCATGCCATGATACGATTTGATCAACTTTCCGTCGGTACCGACAAGTATCCCAAACCACCCTGTAGCGCTGGGAATACCACTCAATTGCACGACGCCGTTGGCGGGGTTTGGAAAGAGCCGCGCTCCACCGAGAATATTCCGCTCTGCGGTGGATGAGGATGATTCACAGA
>MDSY01089531.1_pt1 | contig 11360 bp, 6 predicted proteins | sample 811131 | NCBI WGS metagenome assembly MDSY01 (sample SAMN05326643, study PRJNA326480) | marine metagenome | isolation source: seawater | place: Atlantic Ocean: South West | collected 2010
CCCATGGACGTCTTGAAGTGAAATAGAGTGCCCTGCCGTCTAAAGAAATATTGGATGAAAAATCTGCAAATTCAGTATTAATTGAATCTCCAAGATTCTCGACAGTTACGTCTTTTGGAGTAGCCATGAGTTTTTTTGCTACACCACATTGGCTGATTCTTTTTTCAGTGTATTCAATCAGCTCAGACTCCTTGTTGGTTTCGTCTAAAAATAGATTATAGTTTTTAATTGCATTCGTAAAATCTTCATTTAGGTGATGAGCCCTTCCGAGGTGGTAATATATATCAGCCGGCACTGCACCTTCCTTAACGGAGTACATGTCATAATTTTTATCAATTGAACCTGAAGCAGCAGAAAATAATTCTATAGCCTTAAGGTAGTCTTGATGCATTGTGAGCACAATAAAACCTTTCCTGTATTTGTAGTTTGAACTTTCAGGATTTATTTTTAGCAGTTTATCTGTAATTAGGTCTGCGTAATGAAAGAAGTTCTCTTGAAGCATTCTAGAGCACTGCACAACAAGCTCTTTCTCAGATGATTGTGAGATTATGTTCTTGACTTCAATTTCAGTGTATTGAGAAAAACTTTTAAGTGGTACCACAATAATTGCCAAAAAGGCTAAGACAAAACTGAATTTTTTCATAATTTTTTACTCTTGTTATATTCTAAATATCGCGATTTATGTCGAATTGTTCTAAATAGTCTGCAACTTTTCTTACAAATCTTCCTCCAAGTGCTCCGTCTACTACCCTGTGGTCATAAGCATGGGAAAGAAACATTTTGTGACGAATACCAATGAAATCACCTTCTGGCGTCTCTACGACAGCTGGTACTTTACGTATCGCACCCAGCGCCATGATTGCTACTTGGGGTTGGTTGATAATCGGAGTTCCCATTACATTTCCGAATGATCCGACATTGGTTACTGTATAAGTTCCTCCTTGAATATCCTCTGGTTTTAATTTATTTTCCCTTGCATTCACGGCAAGCTCGTTTACACTTTTTGTTAGACCAGTGAGACTTAGTCTGTCGGCATTTTTTATCACCGGAACAATTAGGTTTCCACTTGGAAGCGCGGTAGCCATTCCAATATTAATATTCTTTTTAACAATAATCTGAGTTCCAGACACAGACACGTTCACCATGGGAAAGTCTTTTATTGCTTTTACAATGGCTTCAATTAATATAGGGGTAAAGGTTAGGTTTTCACCTTCTCTCTCTTTATATGCCTTTTTAATTTTATTTCTCCAATTTACAATATTGGTCACATCTGCTTCAACATATGACGTGACATGTGGAGATACTTGTTTGGACATAACCATGTGATCTGCAATAAGCTTACGCATGCGGTCCATTTCTATAATTTGATCTTCTCCGCTTGGAATAACGATGGGAGCCTCTTTGATTTGAGGACGAACTTCATTCGTTTTAGCCGCTGTATTCTCAGCAGAGGCGGTTGGTATATCTTGAGTTAGGTGGGCAAGTACATCTTTTTTAGTAACACGGCCCTCTGCACCGGATCCAGCTATTGCTTCAAGCTCTTCTTGAGAGATACCTTCTTTTTCCGCAATACTGCGCACGAGCGGAGAGAAAAACTGACCTTTAGCACCATTTTTGGTGATGCGTTCAGAACCATTTCCGTTTTGAGTGCTTTTCGTTGCGGGTAATGAATCTATTTTTACAACGGGTGTTGGTTGCGCAGTTTTCGCTACTTCTGATATTTTTTCATCTGCAGTACTTGTGACATTGGATAAATCTGGGCTAGAGCCAGCCTCGGTAGATATAATCGCGATAACATCGCCCACCTGAGCGACCTCGTCTTTTTGAAAAAGTTGCTTTACTAGCACACCTTCCGCTTCGGACGGTAATTCGTTATCTACCTTATCTGTTGCAACCTCTACAAGAGGTTCATCTAATGATATTTGGTCACCAGGACTCTTTAACCAATTCGTTATTGTCGCTTCTGTGACACTTTCTCCCATTTTCGGGAGACGGATTTCAATTTCTGCCATTTAATTTCCTTCAACTTTTACAGCGGTAAAGATAGCAAACAATGATGAGGCTAAAAAGCTAAAGGTCTAAATATCTCCATTTTTTTATTAAGACCCGTAAATCCTTTAGAATTGAGTATTCTTTAGCATAATTGATATTTACCTGGTCGATTATTTTTGAGTCGTTAACTGTATTACCAGATAAAGGATTTAAAAGCCCCTTTTTAAGAGCGGGAAGTGCTCTTGAATTTTCAATGTTTTCAGTTATCTGAGTGCAATAGCCCACAATGGATGTTTCACCTTTAAAAACGTTAAAAATATTAAATAGAACTTGTTTTTTTTGTTTGAAAAGCAAAATAAATAATGGCGCCAATGCCAACCCTAAGGATGAAATTAATAAATCAAATAGTCTTTTTGATCTGAGATTGTCGGGCCGTATGATTGAATTGATTTTCATTGCATAAAGGTCACCACGCGTTTCAATAGAATTACTGCCTATAATAAAACTAGTGTCAGGTTGGGCTATTTTGAAATGTAAATCCTGACCGGCAAGTTGGTTCATACAACCGATTATTTCACTTGGAGTAATGTTTTTCGCACAGAAGATCAGTTCATTAAATGATATCTTTTGGTCTTCATAAATAGACTTATTTACCTCATTACTTAGGTTTATTTTGATGTCAATAGTTTTAATTTGTCCAATATTTGGGTATGTTTCATGTAGTAACCCTCGTACTCGATTGGTCTCCTCTTGATCACCGCAAATTATGAAGTGCTTTCTTTTAACATTGGAATACCTGAGACTCCCATATCTAAAAAGGTTTGTTAAACAGGTTTTGATATAATGAGCAGAAATTACCCAAAGTCCCCCAATTAAAATAAAAACTCTGGAAAATTGCCATTCCTTTGGTAATAGCGCATAAACCAGTAGGATAAGTGCAGTGCCTAAAAGCGTCGATTTAGCAATTGAAGTAGGCTTCGGATCTTTGTCATAGACTCCAAAAAATACAGCGGAAATGAGCCATGTTAAACTGTACACTGGGATGGAATAGTCAAACACGAATTCAGGGAAATGAATATCCGCAGATTGCCAGTGGTTTGTTAATAACAATAGTCCTCCATAGATAAATAGAAGGTCCAATAAAAAGGGGAATGAGAATTTCAAAAAACGATTAAAGATCGCAAGAGATGCCCGTAAATAAATGGCGAAATGAATTGCCAAAGAGAATATTTTAGCATTGTTTTTTGAGAAATGCTTTTGGGCGAATATGACCATGGCCTTATAGAAGACGAAAACATAATTCACCGAACTTTTCTTAGTGCTTTCACCCTTGTAATGTATAATTGTAGTTTCAGGAAGGTAGAAGTTTTTATACCCTCCTTTGGTAATACGGTAAGAAAAATCAATGTCTTCTCCGTACATGAAGAAGGTTTCATCAAGTAACCCTATTTTATCGATTGCCTGATGGCTTACGCAAAGAAAAGCACCACTCAAAATATCAATTTCATTGGTTTCATATTCATCGAGGTAGCCCAAATGATATGCACCAAACTCTCTTGATTTTGGAAAGATTGAGGACAGACCAAAAATTTTGTAAAACGCAACTTTTGGTGTTGGAAGCCCTCTTTTTGATTCTGGTAAAAAAGCTCCTTTTCCATCGACCATTCGAACCCCAAGTCCGCCACACGAAGGTGTTTCATTCATGAAGTCGGTGATTTTTTTAAACGTAAGTTCTTCAACTACGGTATCGGGATTGAGCAACAAAATATAATTGCCTTTTGCCTGTTTTATCGCTTGGTTGTTGGCACTGCTAAAACCTTTATTGTCTTTATTGGCGATCAAATTGACTTCAGGGAATTTCTCTTGGACCATTTGTATTGAACCATCATTGCTGTTGTTGTCAACCACAAAAATTTCAGTATCGCATTGCAGTGATGCTTTGCGAACGGAATTAAGGCACTGTTCAAGGAAGTATTCTACATTGTAATTTACAATGACTACGGATAAATCAAAAGTCAGTTTTTTAGAAGCCATTATTTGCTCGCTATACAGGATATTTCAATTGAGACGTCAAGAGGGAGTTTCGCGACTTGAACCGTTTCTCTTGCAGGAAAGGTGCCTGTGAAATAAGAGGAGTATACTTTGTTAACCTCAGCAAAGTCATCCATGTCTTTTAAGAATATACTGCATTTTACAACATTTTCAGTTGTCATTCCTGCAGCATTCAGAAGGGCTTTTATATTCGACATCACTTGTTTTGTAGCTTTCTCGATAGAATCTAATTCCAGTTTTTGTGAAACTGGATTAAGAGGGATTTGTCCACTGATGTACAAGGTATCATTGTTTAAAATTGCCTGACTGTATGAACCGACTGGTTTAGGCGCATTTGGTATATCTATTGCTTTTTTCATCTTTTCAGCGCAAACTTTTACAAGGTTTTATACTTTTACAAAGAAACGACAAAAAATCAAATGAGAATATTGTTGGTCGATTTTTACGATTCATTTACATTCAATTTGCTGCATTATATTGAGCTGCAAAATGTAGAAGTCGATGTGATTCGAAATGATGAACATATTGACGCCAATTTGCTGTCGGCATATTCTCACATTGTTTTGTCTCCTGGACCAGGTTTACCATCTGAGAAGCAAAATTTACAATACATATTATCTATTTGTAGTGGAATACGTCCGGTTCTGGGTATTTGCCTTGGTATGCAGGCGATTGGTGAGTTTCTTGGTGGAGAGTTATCAAATATGGAAAGCGTAAAGCACGGTGTGGCAGAGCCATTACTCGTGAAAAATAGAAATGTTCTCTTTGAGGATTTGCCTGTCTCTTTTGATGTTGGATTGTATCACAGTTGGGCAATATCGTCTATTGACGAACAGTATATTGATGCTATATCAGCCAATGGCACAATCATGGCTATTTCCAGTAAAGTAAAAAAGCTTTATGGTGTCCAGTTTCATCCAGAATCAATTCTGTCGAATTACGGAAAGCGACTCATAAAAAACTTCATAAACAATACCTGATTCTAAACTATATTTGTTCGTTGTTGTTTATTCAAAAAAACGAACAAAATGAAATGTTTATTTCTCCTTATTATTCTAACTCCCTTCCTTGTTTTCTCTCAAGACGCACAAATAAATGGCAGAGTTTTCAATGAATTAAACAATACCTCAGTAGCATTTGCGACAGTCAAAATCATAGGGACCCAGAAAGGGGCTGTTTCCAAATCAGACGGGAGCTTCAGTATCTTAAATCTTGAACCTGGTATATATTCTTTTAAGGCTACAGCATCAGGGTATAAAGCTTTTTATATTAATGAGGTTACAATTACCAGAACAAGGGTAGAATTTCTTGAATTCCCTTTGGAAGAAATCGTTATCGAGCAAGAAGAAGTCGTGGTCAAAGCATCTCCTTTTCTTCAACGAAAGGAATCACCGGTATCTTTGAAGACATTGAATGCCACCGAAATAGAGAGGCTACCTGGAGCGAATAGAGATGTGAGTAAGGTTATTGCTGCACTGCCAGGAGTTGCGTCACGGGCAACGTTTCGAAATGATATTATTATTAGAGGTGGATCTCCTGGAGAGAATAAATTTTACTTAGACGGTATCGAAGTTCCGAATATCAATCATTTTGCCACTCAGGGGAGTAGTGGAGGGCCTGTTGGACTTTTAAATGTCAATTTTATTCGTGAGGTTGACTTTTATTCTGGAGCGTTTCCCTCGAACCGTGCTAATGGTTTGAGTTCTGTACTTGCTTTTAAGCAAAAAGAGGGCAACAAGGATGCGTTGATTGCAAATTTCGCTTTGGGATCGAGTGATGCCGCCTTGACTTTAGATGGACCGCTTGGAGAAAAAGCCAATTTCATTTTCTCTGCAAGAAGATCCTATCTTCAGTTTCTGTTCGCCGCGCTGCAGCTGCCTATATTACCCACATACAATGATTTTCAATACAAAGTGAATCTCAAGCTTAATGACAAGAACAAAATTTCATTTATCGGCCTAGGGGCGATTGACGATTTTAACTTGAACGCATCGGTGAATGATAACGTTACGGATCCTGATGTTATTGAGTCTAATAATTTTATTTTAAATAACCTACCACTTCAGAAGCAATGGAATTATGCAGTCGGAATGAACTGGCTTCATTATTCAAAAAACTCATATCAAAACATAGTGTTGAGTAGAAATATGCTAAATAACTCAGCTACGAGGTATAAAGATAATCTTGAAACTGCTGAGAATTTATTGTTGGATTATGATTCTTTTGAGGCTGAAAATAAATTTAGGTTCGAGCATACGTTTAATAAAAACGGGTGGAGAATAAATGCAGGATTAGGTTATGAATATGCCCAGTATTTCAATTCTACCTACAATAATATAACGGTTCAAGGTTTTCCAATTATTGTAGATTATGAGTCTAGTCTTGGATTAAACAAATTTGCTTTGTTTTCACAGGTAAGTAAGTCCTATTTGAAAGATAAGCTGTCAAGTTCTTTTGGACTTCGTACGGATTTTAGTTCGTATTCCAAAAGTTTATCGAATCCTATAGATCAATTATCGCCAAGTTTCTCTCTAGGCTACCGTTTGACGAAATCTTGGTCAGTCAATGCCAATTTATCACGATATCATCAATTGCCGTCATATACAATTTTAGGGTTTCGAGACCAAAATGAAAACTTAGTAAATAAGTCAAACGACATAAAATATATTCGAGCTGACCATGCGGTCGTTGGTGTTGAGTATATCACGGATTGGAAGTCAAGATTTACAGTAGAAAGTTTTTTTAAGTCTTATTCTCGCTATCCATTTTCTCTGAACGATTCTATTAGCTTAGCGAATGTAGGTTCTGATTTCGGTGTGGTTGGTAACGAGGAGGTTGAATCTACCTCAGAGGGAAGAAGCTATGGTTTGGAATTCTTGTATCAACAAAAACTAATCAAAGGTTTTTACGCCATTTTAGCCTATACCCTTGTGAACTCTGAATTTAAAGATAAGAATGACCTGTACGTTCCAACAGCATGGGACAGTAAGCATATTGTTTCTTTTACCGGAGGTAAGCGCTTCAAAAGCGGTTGGGAAATAGGTTTTCGCTGGTTGTATTCAGGAGGTTCACCTTATACACCTTTTGACGTAGCAACATCAAGTTTAAAAGAAAATTGGGATGTTAATGGTATTGGTGTCCGTGATTTTTCTCAACTGAATACGAGGCGTGAAGGGAATTTTCATCAATTAAATATTCGCGTAGATAAAAAGTGGTTTTTCGATAAATTTTCTCTTAACTTCTATTTGGACCTTCAAAATGCATATGCTTTTAAGGCGGAGTTAGCACCAACCCTTATTGTTGAAACTGATGCTGACGGAAACTATATTGAAGACCCGAATGACCCATTAAGGTACCAGACAAAGTTTATTGAATCGGCTTCCGGGATTCTTCAGCCAACACTTGGTATTGTTATAGAATTCAAAGCCAAAAAATAGGATCCTTATCTCACCACAAAGCGCGTTGGCAGAAAGTTTGTTCCGATTATATCGAGCTTAATGATATATATTCCATTTGATAAGTTTTCGTTTACTGAAAATATATTTATTCCTGACTCTAGAAAAATTTCAGTTTGATAAACGAGTGCTCCTCGAGTGCTGAAAACACTCATCAATCCTTGTTTTTGTATGTTTTTCTCATCTGAGATTTTAATGGTGAAATTGCCATTATTAGGGTTTGGATAAACCTGAAATTTTTGTTCATTTTCAAATTCACAACTCAGCTCAATTATACCCTCTGAATAGACTCTGTTTTCGCCATCATTATCAAATTGTGATAGTCTATAATACGAAGTTCCACCTGGAGTGGGCGTATGATTGATTCCATATGTTTGATTCGTATTACTGAAGCCAGCTGCCGGTATTTGGCTAATGGATTCCCAATCATAACCGTTTCTCGACCAATCTATAAAGAAGTGAGAACTGTTGTGCTCAGATGCAGTTTTCCATACTAATTCGTTTTGGCCTTGGTTACAAGTACCCGAGAAAGAAATTAGTTCAACTGGTAATGCATTTGATCCTGATCCTCCTATCGTAAAGAAGCTGAATCCAGAGCTCTGTGCAGTCAATAAATAGTCATTATTGTTGCCTATTGCACTTAGATGACTCGTAGTGGACCATATGGCATGATTTTCACTAGGTGTATTTGAGCCTGAACTTTTAATGATTCGTGTCTTGGAATAATCCGTCACCTCTGAAATGCTATTTGCATGAATTGAAACCGTATACTCTTTACTGTTAATGGTCGAGGAGTAATCGTTATTTGTTGGTGATATTTCCCAATATCCATCACCTGATACATTGTCAATTTGTTGTCCATCTGATGTAGAAAGCGGTAATCCGTTATCTAAATTCCCGGACAGCCCTTGTGCATAGCCTTCTTTGTATTCGATTGTGAGGTATTGATTTACACCAGGGTTATCTTGAATGTTTACAGTGATATCTCGAGTGAATGCATTGTTGCCAACAGGGAATAAAACATCTAGATTCCCACCTCCAAAATACCTTCTCAGCTTTCCTGTAATTCGACCTTCATTATGGGTGATGGAACCTTGTTCTGTGCTAGATGTTCCAATCGTTAATATATTGTCGCTATTTCGGATATTCCCAGAATTTAAATTTAAGTTGTTTATTATGCCTAATGGAGCATTTAAAATGAAGTCCCCTGTATTTTTATCGAGAACTATATTGTACAATGAATTTGTTCCTGAACCACTTAATTGTTGATTGGATACTCCGTTAATTGACAATGTCCCCGCTGTTGAAATTAAAGAACCATTGTTGACGATATCTCCCGAGATACTAATATCTCCGTTTAAATTTATACTTGATTCTTCACTTATAAAAAGTGACGCAACATCAGAACTGATTGTCAAGTTCGAAGATGGGCTCACACACAGTCCTGATTCATTATTGGATAGAACATATATCTTGTCCGATGTACCGGGAGTTGATGAGGATTCTCGCAGCCATTTGAATCCATCCCATTTATACCAATTACTAGCTTCATTGAATTCCGAGTTGTTTAAACCTCCCCAAAGCCATGAGGTGCTTGCTTGTAAATCTGTAATATTTGAAGTATTCGGCTGATTAAATTGGGCGCTTACCTCAGCGGTACTTCCTGAACAAGCTCCAGTGTTTGAGGTCCATGTTAGGTTTTGAGAAGAATTAAATGTGTTGGTAGTAAATGTGGTGTTAGCATCCGTTGATGAAGAAAAAAGACCGAGTCCATTAGAATGTGACCACGATCCAGTTCCATCAATAGCATTAGTTTCTAAAGAAATACTTATTTCACCACATGTTTCTGTACCAGTTATGTTTGAGGAAGAGGTAATACTTGGCGTTGTTTCTACTATAACATTTACATTTTCAGTGGCATTACAGCCATTATTTGTTGATACTGTTAACCCATAAGTTGTATTTGCTGTAGCCGAACAGTTTGGGTTGAGTAGCGACGTATTATTAATGCCCGTAGAAGGTGACCATGAATAACTCAAAGGAGATGTAATTAAGATTGCATAATCCTCAACTTCACCATCGTAACCTGTTTCGCATGCTGTTTGATTTCCATCTCCATCCCACTTGCACGTCGCTCTTACTTTGACGTAGCCCGGAGTTGTGTTTGCAGGAACTGTTATAGCCAATGGAGAAAGAGAAGTAATCCCATCTGCTGAATTTGTTGTTGATCCCAATTGGTACGCTTCAGCATCTTCGAAGATATCATTTCGATTCCAGTCGATCCAAACTGTACTGAGAATTGTCCAGTCTCCATCGGAGTTAATCCGCATTGATAGTCCACTTGAGTATGAAGAACCCGCAATAGCTTCACCGATGATTGTACCACTGTAATCCGTATATGATTGTGTTTTTGTGGATGAATTATTAATTGTTGTTTCACCATTGAAACTAAAGTTAGTAATGGAGGTGAGATATTGTGTATTCCCGTTGGATGCGCAATGATTGTATACTCCATCGCTGTATGTTGCAGATGCCGCAGCATTCAATGCAGCATTCGAACCGTTGCATAATGATAACTCATTGCCTGCGTTAACATTTAAAGTGATTTCTGAACAAGGATTTGGAACGGTCATGAAATAACTAACTGCTGCCGAAAAGTTTAAATTCTTACAATTTTTCTTTGTGAGAAGAATGGAGTAGGTGCCTGTCGTAGAGCAAAGCCATATGATCTCTGACTGTTTACCATTAGCTCCGCAATCATTATCACTGACACCAAGTTCTGTTCCTCCAGTTGCGGAACTGTATAGGCGAAGTTTAGTGTCTCCTGAACTCGTATTACATGTTGCGAATTCGTAGGTATTGCCTGCTGTAGCATCAAACTCAAAAACACGTCTTCCACTTGAGTAGGATGAAGTAGCTTGTGTGTTTTCTGTAATAGAAATAGTTTCAGAACTTGTTCCGTTGTTGCAAAACTGTCCAAATAAATTTTGTGAAAAGGTGCTTAGGTATAAAATGAAAATATACTTAATGGCAAGTGTAATCTTCTTTTTCAATTGTAAAATACTCATAACGATTTATCTCTCTTGTCCCAAAGACGGAGTCTCATTTCTTTAGGTTGCATGCGTTATTTTATTTTTTGAAATCAATACGTAAAAAATAAATTAAGATACTGTTAGTTAGATACTTGTGTTATGAATTGTATTGTTTTTTTTGTCGAAAGGAAATTTAATTTATCGTTAATTTTAAGGTCTTATTTTCGGTAGTTCCGGAGTTTATTTTGACAAAGTACATTCCTGAATTAAGTGATGCATTTATTGCATAGATATTTGTACCGGGTTTTATTTCAATATTTTGTTCGTATAAAATTACGCCATGTGCATTGACAATAGTTAATATACTGCCAAGAATCGTATTGTCTTCTGATTGGAATAAGATATTGAATGCTCCATTATTAGGATTGGGGTAAACATCAAATTTAATGGCGCTTATATCTGCTTCACAGTCTAGGTTCAAGACCATGCCTTCATAGATTATTGATTTGCCATCAATATCATTTTGAGTCAATCGATAGTAATTGTCTCCTGAAATGGCTTGCTTGTGATTGTAGGTGTAAGAAATCATTTCCGTACTAAATCCTGCAGCAGGTTCAGTGTGAATTAAATTCCAATCTATACCATCACGCGAATATTCTACTTCAAAGTTTTCGCTGTTGTTTTCAGAGGCTGTTTGCCAAATTAAATCAACAACTCCATCATTGCAAGATCCATTGAATGAAACCAGCTCGACGGGTAGGGCATTATCATCCTCCGTTCCTGCACCAAAGAAACTAAATCCAGTTCCTGAGGCCGTTACTGTATAATC
>MDSY01000184.1_pt1 | contig 11358 bp, 12 predicted proteins | sample 811131 | NCBI WGS metagenome assembly MDSY01 (sample SAMN05326643, study PRJNA326480) | marine metagenome | isolation source: seawater | place: Atlantic Ocean: South West | collected 2010
AGCATATACATATTACGTCTGTGGAGCGAAACACTTTCTCTTATGACTTGTGTGATGGAATCTTGAGCTTCTGTGAAAGCGTATTCATATAAAGCCCTTTCTTCCTCGTACATATCCAATTCCACATTTTCAAAATGACAAAACGGTAAAGAAATGTATCCATCAGCTTTGGTTCTTCGAAGAATGTATATGTCCTTTATCTTGTCGTGCATAGCTTGAACAGTGTTCTTTGAAAATCCAATAAATTCACACAAAGACACAAAATCTTCCATAGAGTTAAACACCGGAGTACCAGTTACAATCCAACGAATGGAAGATTTCAATGTGTTAATTTTTTTAAACGTTTGTGTTTTTCGGTTGCGTATCTCGTGCGCCTCATCCAATACAACTCTATCCCAAGAGATCGAATGAAGCGCGGACGTTTTACTGCACACAGTTGGATAAGATGTCACGACGATATCATAAAGGGAAATACCGTTCGTATCACTCATTTTAGTTTTTCCGTCGTACACGAGAACATCGAGTCCGGGCGCGAACTTGTTTATCTCACTTTTCCATTGCGGAACGAGCGTTTTTGGAACGACGATGAGGGTGTGTTTTTTTTGATTTTTTAGTATAGTAGCGATAATCTGGATAGTTTTTCCCAATCCCATTTCATCACATAAAAAACCACCCTTAGGGCCGTTCAGTTGATTTTCCATTTGATTCATCCACTTTACACCATCTTCTTGGTGAGGGCTGTAAAGTGATGTGTGTAATTCATACTTAGACATGTTTTGATAGAAAACGTCAATTCATTTTCGACTTAGGTTCTTTATTTTTAATCGCTACGATATCCATCTTCGGGGTCGGACGCTATTTCACATACGTGTACCTTTTTCTTCATCACCCTCTTTTTCCTCTCCTTCGGTTTTGGGAGTTCGTCAATATGCTCTCTGAAATATAAAACTTTATCCCAAAATTCTCGCATTATAGGAAGATACGTTTTCCACCATTCACGATCACGGGGAATGTTAACCACATCAAATTCTTCTGGCTTAGGCCAATTTGTAGCCGCGGGCTTGTATTGGATAAAGTCAGCCGATTCTAAATCTAGAATCTCCATACAGAGTTGAAGCTGTGGCATATAATGTCCCGGAACTTCACCGGGGATGATAGCTCGTTGAGGAGGGCACTTAATCTCGACCAATTTTCCTGATTCCGATACACCGTCAGGACTACCACCTAACCATTTTTGTACTGGGTGCTGAACGAGACCTAATTCGTGAACAACTTCCCCGTGACGTTGTTCATATAAAATGCGTGCTTCATCTTCATATAGTTCACCGTGACGCGTCGCCGCATTTCCAGTAAACTTCTCCCCCAATCCACACTTCTTTAAGAGTAAGCCATCAGGAGTTTCGTATGGATTCTTACCGATCGATGTAGCTGCATCACTAGCGGTTAGCATGCCTTGTCTGATATTTAACCACGCCTCCGACTTTTGCGGTGCATACTCCATCTCGATCAACGCTTTCACATTCGGGTGCATTAATTGTTTTACTCTCCAATTGTTTAAGCGTTAAACGAATATGTTTTTGAGAATATACATCCTGTTTCTTCTTTTTGTCGTTCTTAGTTACTCGTTTTTTTGGATTAAAATCAGATCCGTATTTCATTGTTGAAAACCGGGGTTTGTGTAAACCGACTTAGGTGAATAAAAAAAAGATTTCGCAGCGAGCTGCTCTGCTTGCTTTTTGTTTTTGGCAAATCCTTTCCCGATACATACACCGTCTACGATGACATCTATATAAAATACCCCATTGCCGTGATGACCCACGACATAATTTGGCAACGATAACCCGTTTGTTTGGCAATATCTCATCAAATGATCTTTATAGTTATCATCTATCATTATAGAGTTCATGTTAACATATTCGGGGTTGTTATATATTCTCAATATGAATTCGCGTGCGTGAATGAGACCTAGATCCATGTACATAGCGCCCACGAGAGCCTCGAACGCATCTTCTAGAATCTTAGGATTTTTATTCCATTCATTGCGCATACCCTTTTCATCCATGATAATCCATTTATTCAAACCTAATTTTGATGCTATAAAAGCGAGAGTTTCCCCCCTTACGAGTTTAGTTCGAGCTTTAGTTAAAAAGCCTTCTTGACGATTTTCGTATTTATCGTATAAGAATTTAGTGATGACAAATCCGAGAACGGAGTCACCAATAAATTCCAAAGTTTCGAAAGAACCTGATAAATCTTCATTTTCTTTCAACGCTGATTTGTGTGTAAATGCTTTTTGGTACAAATCTATATTAGATATTTTTGTACCAACAAGGTGTTCAACGGAATCCTTATCGATGATCATTTATATTCTATTGTATTCTTTTTTTTAAGCCTTTACGGGTTCAACCTTGGTGTAATGAGGGCTGAGGTACTTCTGAAGGTTGAGGAAAGTTACCTGAACGTCGGCAGGGGGAGCGAGAAGATCCTTGAGCTTCTGGTCCAGGATGAGAACTCGGCCGTTATCGGGATGCTTAAGGCCGTTCTCCTTAACGTATGTGTTAATAGCACGAGTCACGGTACTACGAGAAACGAGCTGACCGTCGGGGAGACCGAGGAAATCACGGAGCTTATCAGAAACCTTCTGCTCACGGTTGAAACCGTTATTCTTAGCGCGGTTAGAAGACTTCTCACCAGTGGGATCGTCAAGCTTAGCCTTGATCTTACGAACGATCTTAGTGAGAGACTTGATGTCAGAGCGAATGGCGGCAATCTCAGCGAGGCAAGAATCACGATTGCAAGTGGGGTCAGTAGACATTATACATTACATACTCGTCACATCTTTAATTACCTTCAAAATGATACACAGGATGTACATAATTTTATTTTGTCTTTATATATTAATGGACGAGAAGAGTTATCCAATATCTACCATAAATACGTTTATGGAAGAGAACTTATTTTTTAAGGATGCTAAACTCAAGAAATATTTTATGAGAAATGAAAAACGGGATTTGGGAAAATTCAGGAATCGTTTACATAGCAACTTTAAGTCTAAGACGTTTGAAAAACAAATTTACGTGTTGATAACCGATAATATACGAGACATAATATTAGATACTATAGGCGAAATTTCGGAGACCATGAAAACCATGGGAGATCTGATCATTTCCGGTGGAGAAGCGTTCAATATGTACGTTGATTACAAAGATCGTATAATCACGAGTGATATTGACGCGAAGTTTGTACCCAGACTGCAACTTAACACAAAATATTTTGGAAGATTGCAAGCGGTTAAACTGTTACTTTGGAATAAACTCGGTCAGATTGCGAAAAAACTAAATGCCAGAATTCACAAGAGGTTATCTTCTATAAGTAACAGTAAGATCTTCAAATATCTCGGTTTAGGTTTTAATAAAAAGGGACCTTTCGTTACCAGAAGATATATCTTAATCAAAAAGAAAAAGGGTAGTAACACGAATAAACCGAGTACAAGGGACGTTTTCATAGATGTTGAATTATTCGCGTTAGATTTAAACGTGCGATGTTTTTCCCCCGAAAAGGGTAGAATAGAAGATTTTATCGTGGGTGGTATTTTGGACATACCTTTTATGAGACCTAAAGAGTTTGGATATGATGTCGCTAAAACAAAGCGCAGAGGTATCCAATACAGAAATCCTGTCACCAATAAGATAGTCAAAAATAAAAACGTATTCGTAGCGAGCAAAGAGTTTCTTATAGAGGATATCTATCTCATGCAAAAATTACGCTTACGACCAGAGAAAAAGGAAAAGGATCGAAAACGTCTCGTCAGATTGGGTCGATTAATCGATAAAAGAGTAAAAAATTCCGATACTATGGATACCGTGTTTAAATTGGTACGGTCTAAGCTCGCCAAAGTTAAGACCAGTAGGAAACAAACCGGAACCGTCAGCATAAAACGTGCCATGGGCGTTAACCCGGATAAATATTCCAACTACACAACGGAACCATCTAAAGAGAGGTTATCGAAGCAAATAATACACGGAATGCGCGTGACTCCACAAAATAACAAGATAAACGGGTACGAAAAAACGTATGGAAATAAACAGTTTAATCTTAAAAATTATAAATGGAAACCTGCAACTAACAACGCGTATGTTAAAAATGAATTTACACACAGGCCAATTAACGCTCAAAAAATACCAACCAACTTAAATACGTCGGAAACATTATACGGATTTAAACCAAGACGCGATGGATGGGTACCAAAGCCATTACTCGAACGCGCCTCAAAAATACCATATATAGGTTTAAAGAGATGACACATTAAAGGTGTATAATGCTTTTTAACAAAATTACCAAGGCCGAAGATGGCTCCCGCCACGTACGAACTTTTACAGACGACAGGAAGCGTGTTTTCTTACAACTCGACGATGTGAAGATTCTCGAGACACAACCAGAGTTTGTGTTCGAACTCGCAGACCGTACCCAGATAGACGCCATTCACGAGGAAAATATCAAAAACGCCGTCGAAAACTCAGAGGAGTGGTTCGGTAGGTCCCTAACCGAGTCTACTCTCAAGCGAGCGTATCTTAAGGATGACGTCATCGGCGCAGAAATTCTCGAAAACGCCAAGGTATTCAGTGATGCCAAGGAGGTCGTCGAGTATGACAACATCGTCATCGATGACAAGCCTTGCTCTATCATCCTAGAATATTCCGGACTTTGGTTTGCCAAGAAGACATTTGGACCGTCATGGAACATTGTTCAGGTGAAGTTGGCCCCAGAACCAACCCCTGATCCAGAACCCGAGACTGAAACATTTGACGAAACTTATCCAGAAGACTACATGTTTAAGGATGAATAAAAAAATTTGTAGACATTATATAAAGAACTATGTTTAAGAAGATTTCTCCACGTACGATTTTATTAGTGCTTCTCGTAATTTTTATTGTCACATGTGCGTGTGGTACTACCATGGGTAAGAAATCTATGTACACTCGTCAGCGCGACTTCGCCCCCGTCGGTGGTGACACTGGCCCCAGCCCCGGTCTCGCTGCGGCCCCCTCATGCGAGATGAAGGCCGGTACCGGTCTTGCCTCTTCACTGTTACCCAAGGAGGTGGCTTCCCAGGAGGACTTTGGGCAGTTCGCACCCGAGGATATTTTAGCCGGCCAGAATTTCCTTGAGCCTAGGAATCAGATCGGATTCCCGGAGAGTGTCGGTGGAGCCCTCCGGAACGCTAACCAGCAGGTGCGCGCCGAGCCCCCCAATCCCAAGGATCCCTTTGTTTGGAACAACTCTACCATCGTTCCCGACACCATGATGCGCCCCTTAGTATAAATAACTTAAAGGTAATCTCATACATTACAGTATAAAATGTCTAACACAGATGAACTCTCCCAAAGCGTCTCTAAACTGGTCGAATTGAACAGGCAGATTAAAGAAGCTCGTTCAGATATTAAAATTCTCGCGGATGCAGAAAAAGCACTTAAGTCGCAGATCAAAAAGTTGATGATTGATAACGGTCTCGACGTCATTAACCTCAAGAAGGGGAAAATCACGGTCAAAAAGAGTGTTAGAAAGGGTGGCTTAAACAAGAACTCAATCAAGGAAGGTCTCGGCGTTTTCTTTTCAGGAAACGAACAACAAGCAGAAAGTGCCTTAAAGACTATCCTCGATAATATACCAACAAAGGAAACGTCCACTATCGCACTCACCGGTGTGAAAGAAACGAAATAAATGGTCTGGAATCAGTATGTTTATGAAGCTACGACAGGAAACGAAGTTGATTATAGTTATGATGAATGTGAAAATGATCAACTGGAACTAATGCACATTGATGATTGGCGTGATTTTTATAGCTCAGAACTTGAGTATATGTGGGGCATTCTTCAACGATATATGTATGATGCGAATTATCCAGGACACATCATGCGACATGCGACGTACGAGGATTTCGTCCGATTCTGCTATAGGTTTTCGGACGCCTAGTTAGATTTAAATATTTTAATACAGTAAATGATACCCGCCGTAACTTCCCCTAAGGTTGCCGTACCCGCCGCTCTCTTCTTAGCTCTCAGCCCCGGTATGATTCTCAAAGCCGATGGTCGTAAGTTCTCCTTCAACAAGGTTGGCACTGACCGTGTTACCATCTTTTTCCACGGTCTCGTGTTCTTCTTGGTATACTCCCTCATCGCCAAGGCTATGGGTATCGTCCTCACCAGGAACGATCTTCTCGTCGCCACGACTCTCTTCATGGCTCTCAGCCCTGGTTTACTTCTTACCATCCCTCCCGGTAAGTTCATGTCCGGTAAGACCAGCCGCGCGGCTATCTTAACTCACACCGTAGTTTTCGCGGTCGTGTTCGCTCTTTTACGAAAGCAATTTCCTCAGTTCTATTAAGTGACTAGAGATGGAATATTTAGTTCTGGGCCCCGCATCAATGGGTATTTTTACCATGTTGGGAGCCTTAATTAATATAGAGGATGATTTGAAAAATATTAAGGAAATCTCTGGTTCATCAGCGGGTGCTATTTTAGGTGTATGCTTAGCATTAGAAATACCACTGTACGATGTACTCGACAAATTTTTAAAAGTAGATTTGAAAAAATACACCAAATACAATCTCAAATCGTTTATGAAAAATTACGGTTTAATAGATCTAGATCCTATAAGAGAAGTGTTAAAGGATGTTTTCGGTTGTGATCCAACATTCTCAGAACTGAAACGAAAATTACATATATCGACATATTGTTTAAACAGGGGACGTACAGAGTATTTTTCTTCAGATTCACACCCCGACATGAAGGTCATAGATGCTGTATGTATGAGTATATCTATACCCATTCTAGCATCCAGTGTAAAGCTTAATGATATGATATACATGGACGGTGGTATAAAGGAGCGAGTGCCCATCACACCGTTTGAGGGTGAAGCCCCACACAAAATACTATGTTTAAAATTGAAGAGTCAGGATATATTCTTTGAGAAGATCGCGACGTTCAGCAAGTTCGTAGAGACGTTCATGTCTTCTTTGTTAAACATACGAGCAGATATAAACTTGGATAAAATAGGAAAAGTCGTAGAAGTAGACACAGAAGATTACGATTTGTTTTCGTTTAAGATGTCGTTTGATGATAAGTTACGTTTATTCCTTTTAGCTTTTAAATAAACATCTTGTTATATTTTTTTATCAGAATATAACAATATGGATGCGTGTGATCCAGGTACTGAATCCGGGAATATCAGGAGATTGATTAAATTACACACAGGTGAAACGGTAAAATTATCGAGAGCCAAGGTGTGCGAAATCATGAAAGCGGCGAAAGAAAATCGTTCTCCTTTACCCCCTCTCGGTCTCACAAGAGATAAAAAGTACCTATTAGACGCTAAATCCCCCCTCACACAGAGAGATTATGAGATACTGTTTAAGAGTACGTCTAAAGCCACCGATATAAAAAGAATCGCGAAAAAGTCTGGTTTAACTCAACTCGACAAAACCATCAGCGACTTAAAAGGTGCTATAGGGCGTCGCCTCAGGAGCATGAACGTCCGCGAACCCGTTTTATTACACGGAAGGGCAACAACCCAACGTGCATCCTCCGATAATAAGTTTTACAATTTAGAAAATAACGTAAACACGACGAGGAATGCCAACAATAACAATAACAATAACGGTGAACGTACAAACAATAACAATAACAATAACGGTGAACGTGCAAACATAAATAGTGCGCGCGAAACTAGTAACAATAACCGTAACGGAAACCGTAATCGTAATCGTAATCGTACCGGAAACGGAAACCGGAAACCTAATGTAAACGTTGCCCCCCGTGCAACCCAATCCACAGGTGATCTCGCCAGAGATTTGGCGCGTTTACGTCACCAAAGGCGTTTACAATCGACTGGCGGAGGTGGTGGTGGTGGACGTATCGTCTCTAACGGTATGGGTGGTAGACGTATCGTCTCTAACGGTATGGGTGGTAGACGTATCGTCTCTAACGGTGGTGGTTCATCGTTTCTCCGAGGTGCGATGTCTACTAACAGAATAACCCGTAATACATCACAAAGTGACGCGGCGGTTACACAGTTAGCCACCGAGCGTCGCGAGATGGCTCGTCGTATGAATTTAGCTCGCCAAGAAGCCGAGCGTTTAGCAAACAGAGCTGCGGAAAGTAAAAGCGCGAGCGCCAGAAATGAAGCAAGGTTAGCTAGGAATAGGTACGAGTCATTACGAAAAAATATGAACAAGAAAGAGCGGGAAACTAAAGAACGAATTAATAAATTAGAAAACGAAAAGCGTAATACTGTGAGAAAACTCAACAACGCTTCCGAAAAAATAAATAACATTTCCGCTGCTAAAAACAATGCTACAACAAAATTAAACACCGCTACAAAAAAGAAAAACTTACTCGAAGGGAAGTATAAAGCTGCCCGGGAACAAATAAACGAGGAGAAGAGGAAAGTCAACCAAGCCGTCGAGGCTGCGAAGACTGCACAGATATCCAATAATCAAACCGCGATAAACGAGGCAAAACGAGCCAAAGAAACGGCGAATGCAAAGGTTATTGAACTCGAACAGCAATTTACCACGATGCAACAACAATTCAACACTTCCCAAAGAGAAGTCACGAATCTAAAAGAACAAGCGACTAACGCGACAACAAAGTTAAACGCCGCGCAGACAGAGGTCACGACTATGAAGGAAAAGGCGAATAAAAAACGTAGAAATATGTTCGAGACTCTTCTCAATAACTTCAACGTCCCTATGAATAAACGTATGGAATATACAAAAAGATTTGAGCGAGGAAATCGTATAGGTGTGATAGCTAACGAACTCAAGGTTGAAGCCAAGAAAAAGAAAAACCTACTCGAAGGAAAATACAAGGCTGCCCGGGAACAAATGAACACAAACGCAGCCAATCGTAAAAAATTACAAGAGAATCTCAACCAGAGTAAGCAAAACGTTAACACAAAAATCATAGCGGCAGCGAAAGAAGCTGGTAATCAGGGTCGTCGAGCAGCTGAAAATCAAGCGCAACAAAATATTAATCGAATCCAAAAGAATGCCGCGAATGAAAAGCGCACCTTAGAAAATAGCATAGCAAACGCGAAACGGGAAGCAAATGAACTCCGAAATAGTACAAACGCTAAAATAGCAAACGCAAAACAGGAAGCTGAAGCGGCTGGCCGGGAAGCACAAAAAGCGAATAATACCGAAGAAATGAAAAAAGCTAATAACGCTAAGAGGAACGCTAACGCAAAGGTTGCCGCACTCGAACAAGAAGCTAAGGAAAAACGATTACGTATGCTCACCAAACTTTTAAATCAATACAAGGTTATTAACAGACAGCCTTACATAAATAGATTTAATAATGGCAAAGGAGCGCGTATAAGTGTATTAGCAGAAGAATTAAGACAGCAAGAAGCCACTAAAATTCAACAAAATAAGAATAACGCGTTACGGGTGCAGAGAGAAAAGAATGCCGAAAATACAAAACAAAGGGAAAAGGAGATTAGGTTACAAACACTCAAAAAACTTAAGGAAACAGGTTTACTCGTAGTTGATCCTACTAAAGGTGGGAGCAGTGAACTTTTCACACAGTTTAAAACCGTAATCAAGAAAGCTGAGAATAATGGTAACGTTTCGTCTAACGATTTAAAAACTTTACAAAATTTAATAAATAAGGCACGTAACAAAAAGACTTCCAACGCACGTAAAAAATTAAACGAAACCCGAGCTCAAGCTAACGCTAACGCACAAGTCGCGGAGAGACGTCTGGCGAACGAAAAAGCCGGCGCAGAGAAACGACTAACAAACCAGAAAGCCGTGGCTAATAAGGAAATGGCCGCCAGAAGAATTCAAAATGCATTCCGCGCCAAGCAAGCTACCGCGAAAGCCGAAGCTAACGCTAAGGCCAAAGCTAACACAGAAGCCCGAGCCAAGGCTGTCACAGAAGCCAAGGCCAAATCTAACGCAGAAGCCAAGGCTGTCACTAATAAAGCCGCAAAATTAGCGACGTTATTAAATAGTTACAAAAACTTAACTAACGATGAAAAGGTGCGATTCACACGAAATGCTCAAACCAAAAACTTAAATAGTATTAAGAGAAACGTTATTCAACTTATTCGAAAAAAGGCGGGCAATAGAAAACAACAAGCTAATGCAGTTGCTGAGACCAAGGCTGTAGCAAACAGACAACGAGCATTTAATACTTTGTTAAAGAAATATCCCGCCGCCACAAATGACAATAAAACTGAAGCGAGAGCCAGGTTCAATAAGCAAGCGAATATTTCGGCTTTAAAGGCATTTTTAAATATTCGCACGAGAACCAGGAAAGAGGCCGAGGAGAAGAAAAAGCTGGCGAACAAGGCTGAAGTCGATAAAAGGTCGAAAGCAAAAGAACTTGAAAACCTATTCTCCAAATATGACACAATCATGGGAAATAATTCTGGTTGGCCAATTAGGAAAAAATTAGTCCGACAACAGTATAAAAAAGGTAAATCGTTGGCTGATATCAAGGCTGAATTAAACGTGATGATTGAATTTAAAAAGAAAGAGCCGGTATACACGAACACGGGTTCGCCGGGACCCCAGAAAAAGATGCAGACAAACCCCGTGGCCTTCAACCGTAATAATCCGTTATTTAACGTCAACCCCGGACAGTTTGGGAAATTTAAATCACTTGTTAGCCAAAAACAATTAGCGTTTATAAATCCAACGAAACGAAAGGGTATCGAGGGTCAATTAAACCAAGCATATAAGGAAAAAAGTCAAGAAAAATGGAATAAATCTGTGAAGGTATTAATCGATGCACAGAAAGAAGATAGAATATTAAGAAACGCTGCGGCCAAGAACAAAGCAAACCAAGCTTTACGAAATAAACAGGAACAAAATAGACGTAAATTATTACCTAAGGCGAAATCGAATAATAATATAAAAAAACCGTTGAATAAAATGAGTAGTAAAGCCGAAAACCCTAACATAAGTCCGAAATTTAGATCATTTCAATCCGCACTTGCAACGAGAGCACAAAAACTAATTAAACAACAGGACAGGGAAACTGGAAAAGTGAGATCTTATTTTGGGAGTAAATGGAAAGGAATAATTGAACGCAAAACGAAAACACTTATGGGACTTCAGAGAATTGATCTATCTTTAAGGGCTCGCGAGGATATAGTAAAACAACTTGACAATCTCCCCGATAAAATTAAAGAATCTAAAAAACAAAAAATAAAAGAATTACGTTCCTATGTAGTACCATATGGGCAAGATACTAGTTTATTTGGAGACAAAATGGCTGAAATAACGGGTAATATTTCAAAAATGAGATAAATTTCACAACCAAATCTAAAAATATTTTATAAACGAATAAC
>MDSY01154905.1_pt1 | contig 11354 bp, 4 predicted proteins | sample 811131 | NCBI WGS metagenome assembly MDSY01 (sample SAMN05326643, study PRJNA326480) | marine metagenome | isolation source: seawater | place: Atlantic Ocean: South West | collected 2010
GAACCATAGAAATAATAAGTGGATATCATGAACTTGGATTGGATGGTCTTATTGTAATTGGCGGAGATGGTAGCATGAAGATTTTAAAAAGTATTGCTGATAAAGGTGGATTAAATATTGTCGCCATTCCAAAAACAATTGATAACGATGTTGGTGCAACAGAAAATTCAATAGGTTTTAATACAGCAGTTAAAGTTGCATCTAATGCTTTAGATAATTTACAATTTACAGCAGCCAGTCACAATAGAACAATGATACTTGAAGTAATGGGAAGAGATGCTGGTCATATTGCATTAAATGCTGGAATAGCTGGTGGAGCAGACGTGATTTTAATACCAGAAATAAAATATTCTATTGATGGAATTGTAAATAAACTTGAAAAAATGAATAGTCATGGAATTAAACATTCTCTGATAATAGTAGCTGAAGCAGTTAAACAAGAAGATGGAAAAAATAGTATTGTTAAGTTTGCTGATGGAGAAGAAAGGTTAGGAGGGATTGGAACATATATTGCTCACCAAATAATGCAAAAATCTTCTGCTGAATGTAGAGTAACTACTTTAGGACATGTCCAAAGAGGAGCGCCCCCTACTACTCAAGACAGAATTTTAGCCAGTGCATTTGGAGTTCATGCAGTTGACTTACTAGCTCAAAAAAAATTCGATAGAATGGTAGCTTGGAGTGATAGAAAGGTTGTAGACTTTCCGATAGAAAAAGGGATCGAAACCTATAGAAAAGTAGAAATAGAAGATTCTTTAGTTCAGACAGCCCTTGCGCTAGGAATTTATCTAGGTGATATTGATTAACATAAATAAAAAATTTATCTAAAATTAATTACTCATAAATAAAATTTCTTGATAGCATTTAATTAGATTTATAAAATGCAAATTGGTGTTGATAGTTTTGCCGCAACAGAATCATTTGATAAATCAAATAGTAAAAAAAATGCTAAATCTGTTGAGAAACTTATAAATAGAATTATTAAAGCTGATGAAGTTGGTCTAGATGTTTTTGGCATTGGGGAACATCATAGAAAAGAATTTTTAGACAGTGCCCCACATATGATTTTGTCAGCTGCTGCGGCAAAAACAAAAAATATTACTTTAACTAGCGCTGTTACAGTACTAAGTGCAGCTGACCCAGTTAGGGTTTTCCAGAACTATGCTACTCTAGACTTAATTTCTAATGGAAGAGCTGAAATAGTCGCAGGAAGGGGCTCATTTACTGAAGCATTTGAATTATTTGGATATAACTTAAGTGAATATGATCAACTTTTTGAAGAAAAATTAGAGCTTTTAATTAAAATTCAGAATAATGACTATGTAAACTGGAGTGGAAATTATAGGCCTGAACTCAATAATCAAATAATTTTTCCGAAACCCATTCAAAACCCCTTACCTATTTGGATTGGAGTTGGTGGAACACCTCAATCCTTTATTAGAGCAGGTAAACTAGGCTTGCCTCTCATGATAGCTATTATTGGAGGAGAAACTCATAGATTTAAATCCCTTGTAGATATGTATAGAGAATCTGGCAGAAGAGCTGGACATTCTCCAGAAAAATTAAAGATAGGTTTACATTCTTTGGGTTATGTTGCAGAAAATTCTAAAAAAGCTGTAGAAGACTACTTCCCCGGTTATGCTAAAACTTTTACAAGAATTGGAAAAGAAAGAGGGTGGCCACCTGTTACGTTAGAGAGATTTAAAGCTCAAAATGGCCCTTTAGGAGCACTGATGATTGGAAGTCCAAAAGAGATAGCAGAAAAAATATTAAGACATAGTGAAGCCCTTGGAGGAATTTCAAGATTTACTTTTCAAATGGATAATGCTGAATTATCTCATAAACAACTATTAAAATCTATTGAATTAATTGGGAACAAAATCAAGCCAATTATAAATTAATCAACATTAATTATTTTCTAAAGATTTACTCTTAATTTCATGATATGAAAAGAAAAGATTTTTTAAAGAAATCTGCTGTTTTAAGTGCAATAGGGCTTTCATCGCCTTTATTATTAAAAGGTAATTCAAATACCAAAACTTCCACTTACGATAAACTAAAAAGTCAAATTGGTTTCAATCACATTCCTAACAAAGAAATAAAAACTATGAATAGTGTCATTCACAAAGCAAATACAAGGGGTCATGCTGATCATGGCTGGTTAAAAGCAAACCATTCATTTAGTTTTGCAAACTATTATAATCCAGATAGAATGAATTTTGGAGTAATAAGGGTTTTAAATGATGATAGTATTGCTCCAGAAAGAGGTTTTGGTACTCATCCTCATGATAATATGGAAATTATTACCATTCCACTTGAAGGAGATCTAAAACATCAAGATAATATGGGTAATGGAACTGTTATTAAAAATGGTGATATTCAAGTAATGAGTGCTGGAACAGGAATAACACACAGCGAATTCAATGCTAATAATGATTCCCATTGTAAATTATTACAAATATGGCTTTTTCCAAATAAAAAGAATGTAACTCCTAGATATGATCAAATTTCTATTAGCACTTTGTCGAAAAAAAATAAATTATATCAAATATTATCACCAAATAAAAACGACCAGGGAGTTTGGATTCATCAAAATGCTTGGTTTCATATTGGAAAATATGATTCTAAATCAAAAGATGAATACTCTTTAAATGATAAAGAAAATGGAATTTACTTATTTGTAATAGATGGTGAAATAAATATTAACGACCAGCGGCTTTCAAAAAGAGATGGTATGGGCTTGTGGAATTTGAGCCAAATTAATTTTGAGGCCAAAGCAAACTCAAGATTGTTAGTTATGGAAGTTCCACTTACAATTAATTAGAAAATTAGTAATTTTATTGAATGTCCGATTACACTACAGCTGTTAAATATGCCATGTTTTTTTTCATGGTACTCATGCTTATTGAATGGATAGCCTCTAAAATTTCAAAAAAAAAAGTATACCAAATTTCTGATACAATTTCTAGTATTAGCTCTGGAATGACCAATAATATTAAAAGTATTTTAAATCTTTCTGTTGTTATAATTAGCTATCATTGGATGTTTGAAAGTTTCGCAATTTTTAAAATTAGTTCATCTTGGTGGGTATATGTTTTGGGGTTTTTGGGAATAGATTTTGCTAATTATTGGACTCACAGATGGAACCATGAATATAATATACTTTGGAATAGACACATTATACACCATAGTAGCGAAGAATATAATTTAGCATGTGCATTAAGACAAACTATATCAGCAGTATTTCAAATTTATTTCTTTTTATACATTCCATTGGCGATTATAGGCATACCCCCCAAAGTAATTGCAGTGCTTCTGCCCTTGCACTTATTTGCTCAATTTTGGTACCATACCAAACTTATTAATAAAATGGGATTTCTTGAAAAAATCATTGTAACTCCTTCTCACCATAGAGTTCACCATGCAATAAATGATATTTATTTAGATAAAAATTATGCTGCAATATTTATATTTTGGGATTATTTATTTGGAACATTTCAAGAAGAATTAGAAAGTGAACCACCTGTTTACGGCATCAAAAAACCTGCTAAAACTTGGAATCCTATAATTATAAACTTCATGCACCTTTATCAACTTTTTAAAGATGCTATAAGAACTAAAAATTGGAAAGACAAATTTAAAATTTGGTTTATGCCTACTGGATGGAGACCAAATGATGTCAAAGAAATTTATCCTATTGAAATAATTGACAAACCCCAGATTTATACAAAATATAGTAATCCTAAAAATATGTTTTTAAATTTTTGGAGTTGTTTCCAACTTCTTATTCATTTGAGTATGCAATTTCATGTTATATATTTAATAAGTTTTTTAGGGAATTCTGAATTTGATTTCTTTCAACTTTTTACTGGTTATCAAGTTGTAGTTACTTATGGTATATTTTTTGTTTTATCTGTTTGGTCTTTTACGTCACTAATGGACCGTTCATTACACTTTTTGATTGCCGAGATATTTAAGAATATTATTGGGGTTGGATTAATTATTTTCTTCCCAGAAATTCTAAACATTTATAAGGGAGTTAACATCCCCATTTTATTACCTGCACTATACTTATCATTTTCTCAAATTATAAGTATGTATTATTTTATGAAATTTTTAAAAGAAAGAAAAGTCTCTTTAATTCTATAATCCACTTTTAGTATTGAATTTACTATAACAGGGAATTGATCGATACTTACTTCTTTTGTGTCTTTTAGAACTCATCAAACCAGCAAAAAGTCCTCCTTCTATACTTTCCAAAATTAGAGATATTTCATTAGTTCCACCAGAGTAAGCACCCAATTCAGAAATTGTAAAATCTCTACTGTAAGACATTGTTATTGATAAATTTGACTGTTCAAAAACTTTTTGATATCCAAAAATAAAATATAGAGCTTCAAATTTATCGAAATCATCTTCTAAAGATGTCATTTGTTGTCTATAAAAAAGTCCTAGATGAAGTGGGTATATCCACATCTCGGCCAATCCTATTTGAAGTGTAGATAAATTTCCTTGTTCTACATAAAGAGCAGAATGTTTTACACCTCCTGAGATTTTATTTTTACTAAACGGCCAAATCATAGAACCATGAAGTGTATACCTTCTATTACTCTTGTAAGTATCATTTACAAAACTATTTCCTCTTTGAATAAAATCGTGAACAGCTAATCCAAGTTCCAAATCTAAATCTATAGGTAAGTGGAACCTTCTCGACTTAGTTCCTCTTTTAATATGGTAAGTTATTACTGTCCCTAAAGCAAGATTAGAAGTATTAAATCTATTACTATTGGGTATAATAAAAGAAGTACTGTATACATTTCCTAAATAAGGATCTAGCTCATCACTAAAGACCATTCTTGACCAATCTAATCGTTTAGTTATATTTTGATAATGAAAACCAAATTGCCAAGCAATAGGGCTAGGAAAAACATCAAATAGTCTATATGCACCACCAAAATGAAAACGATCTGTTCTAAAATAACTTTCCCCTTCATTACCAGTAGAATACAACATTGATAAGGCAGAATTTTGGTGGTTTTGCCATGTGTCAAAAGAAATAGAACTGGTATTAAATTGTGCAGGAACTTTTGACCACTGATTTTTATTATTCACGAATAATCTAAAATTATTATCCATTCCAGCTAATGCAGGATTTAAATACATAGGGTTGAAATAGAACTGACTGAATACAGGTTCTTGCCCAGTGTAATTATTGAAAATTAATAGTAATACTAGTATGTTAATTATATTTTTCATCATCTAATAACGGTTACAGTTCCTGTTTTTCTATACACATCCTCATCTTGATATTGTTTACCTTCCCAAAAGGTATCATCTTTAAATTGCGCTTCAACTTTCCATACGTATACGTCAGGTTCCACGTCAACACCCTTATAGGTGCCGTTCCAATAACCAGTAGGTTGTCCTTCATCATCTAAGGAAGAACTTTCCCAAATAACATTTCCATATAGATCAAAAATTTCAATTTTATACATTCTCATTCCAGTACCTTTTGGAATAAAGTTAGCCACTTCAAAATTATTTGATCCCGGATAAAGAGCATTAGGAATAAACAATGCTTTTCTAAATTCTAGATATATTTCTTGAGTCATACTATCTAAACAACCAGCACCATTTGAAGCCATTAGAGAATAATAATACATCCCCTCTGTAGAATAATTGTAATTATAGGTTGGTGTCTGTTCAATGGAGACATCTCCATTTCCAAAATCCCAAAAATATGAAACTGCTCCTAGAGAATTATTAGTAAACTCTAAACTTCCGCTTAGTGGTGTGTCAGGACTCAACCTGTTGTTAAAAGTAAAATCCGCAATAGGTGCTGGAAGCACTACTAATGTACTGTTTCCTTGAACTGTATCAGAACATCCACTTCCAGTATTGTAAGCATATAAAGTAATATCATATTGACCAGCATTATCATATACAAACGAAATGGTATCACCAATGGCACTAAGTCCATTTCCTAGATCCCATACTAATGAATCTGCAAAAAGGGAAGCAGAATTTAAAAATGCAGTATCTCTCAAACAAATTGAGTCATCATAATTGAACTGAGCATTGGGAACTTGGTTAAAAAAGACATCAAAAAAGTTGTTTAAAGTATCATAGCAATTGTAACTATTTCCAGAAATTAATTGAACATTAAATATTCCAATAGAGTCATAAATGGTGGATGGGTTTGTTACAGTAGTACTTTGTCCATTTCCAAAATTCCATTGAAAACTATTAGCTCCTAAAGAAGTATTAGTATAGTCAACAGAAATTGGTAAATAGCAAGGATCAGAAGCTATGGAAGTGTAACTTGAAACTGGTGAAGGGTAAACATTAATGGATTCAAAAGTAGAATCTTTACAACCTGATAAATCTTCAACAACTAACTTAATAGTGTAACTTCCAAAGTTTTGAAATTCATGGAAGCCATTATAAAAAGCACCAATATTACCATCATTAAAATCCCAATTGTAAAAACTAGCATTTTGAGAATTATTAGTGAATATAGCTGTAAATGGTTCACATCCAATAGTTGTATCAATGCTGAAATCAGCATTAGGGATAGGACTAACATTTACAAAATTTATTGACGAATCTGAACATCCTGAACTATTTATAGCTAATAATTTAACCTCATAAATACCATTATTATTAAATGTGAAAAAAGGATCTGACTGAATTGAGTTGGCAATAGTATCAAAAGTCCAGATATAGCTACTAGAACCAGAAGAACTATTTATGAAGCTGTAATTAGATGGTAATATACATGAATCTAATTTTGTAAAACTAAAATCAGAGCTAGGAACTGGCAATACAGTTACGGTATTTGTAATACTATTAAAACATCCAAACTGGTTCATAGTTGTAAGAGTAATATCGTAACTACCTGGATTAGTATAGGAGTAATTTAGGTTAGTAGAATTGGTATTAGATCCATCTCCAAGACTCCAAGAATTTATGATTCCTCCTATAGAATTATTAACCAAAGAATAACTGGCAGGAAGCACACAAGTATCTAGTTGAATAGCGTTAAACTGAGCAGTGGGAATTGGGTTTACTGTAACTGGTTGAGAAAAGGTATCTGAACAACCATAAATATTGGTTGATGAAATTTGAACATTGTAGGTTCCATCAGAGTTAAAAGTATGAAAAGGAGAACTAAGCGGTGAATAAAGACCATCTCCAAAATCCCATAAATAACTCGTAGCCCCGGTACTATTATTTTGAAAACTAAAATTAGAAGGAATCGAGCAAGTATCTAGCTGAGTATAATTAAATGATAAATTTGGAACAGGTAAAACATCAATGTTTATAAATGATGTATCAAAACAACCTACTGCATTCATAGCAATTAGACTAATTTGATAGTTGCCATCTATATTATAACTATGGTTTAAGTTAGGCAAATTAGATGCATTTCCATCACCAAGGTCCCATATATATGCTATTGCTCCTTGAGAGTTATTAACTAAATTATAATTAATTGGAAGGATACATGTATCTAATTGCACAGCATTAAACTGAGAGGTTGGAACAGGGTTGACAATAATACTCTGAGAAATACTGTCTTTACATCCATAGGCATTAGAACTTACTAAATTGATATCATAATTTCCAGCGTTAGTAAAAGAATGAAGTGGTGAAGCCGTTGAAGAATTGAATCCATCTCCGAAGTTCCAGTCATGAGTTGCAGCACCACTGGTAGTGTTTTGTAAATTATAACTCACAGGTAAAACACAAGTATCTAATTGGTTAGCAGTAAAACTTACTTGTGGAACAGGATAAGGAATAATATCAAAATCAAATGAATCCACGCAACCAGTTAAATCTTCGAATCTTACACTTACACTATAATAGCCATCATTTGTATAAATATGCGTAGGATTTGCTATAGATGAAGAATTCCCATCACCAAAATCCCATAGATAATATCCAACAGAATTTACAGAGCTGGTAAAAGTTACAGGTAGTGGAATACAGCCATTTGAAGTATCAGAAGATGCAGTAATAACAGGATATGGCAATACTACTAAATCTACAGAATCGTATGCAGGACAATTATTAGTTAATGAAGTACCTGTTAAAATCACTCTATAACTACCTGAATCGGAGAAAATATGAGTTGGATTAGTTAGAAAAGAAGTAGTACTATCTCCAAAATCCCAATTATTACTGATAGCTAGATCTGATGAATTATTAAAAAGAAATGTTGAACCTGCGCATAATGTATCATCAGTTACAGAGAAGGAAACATTAGGAGAAATATTTACTCTAATAGTTTTAAAAGCTGTATCATAATTACAAACATTACTAACAGCTAAAGAAACCTCGTAAGTTCCAGAGTCTGTAAATGTATGTGTTGGAGAGTAAGCATTGGAAAAATTTCCATCATTAAAATCCCAACTTGATGTAGCACCACCAACAGAAAATTGTTCAAAATCCAAAGTAAAAGGAGCACATCCAACAGTTGTATCGACACTAAAAAATGCCACTAAATCACTTGGCAATATAGTTACTGTCTCAACAGTAGTATCAGTACCACACTCATTAGTAACTGCCATAGTTATGGTATAGAAGAGTGTCGAAGGACCTGGAGTATAATAATGATCAAATAAAGTATCATTATTAGTACCAAATGAGCCATCACCAAAATCCCAGTAAAAAGAGTCAGGCAGACCATAGCTATTATTTGCTAGAGTTATGGTACCAGATGCGCAACCTCCTACATTTGAATAAGGTCCAAACCTAGAAACTGGAACTGGCATACTAATGATATCTAAATTTTGTACAGAAACTCCGCAATAATTACTTACAGTTAAAGAGGTGTAATAGGTTGTATCAAAATAAATACCTGCAGGATAGGAACGATCAGATGGAACTGTATCATTTGAAGTTGAATCCGCACCAAGATAATTATCAAAACCAAAATCCCATAGATAACTAACATATTTACCAACAGAATTATTGGTAAAATCAACCAATAATGGACCACATCCAGAATCAGGAGCAGTATAACTAGCGATAGGAGGAGCTAAAACCTCAATAGAAGAGTTAGCTGAATCTAAGCAGCCTTTATTGGTTTCTGCGATATAATTAATATTAAAAAAACCAACCGTATCAATTGAAAATGAAGGAGAATATAATCCAGATGTTGAACCATCTGAAAGGGTCCAATAATGATTTTGCACTTCGGTTGTTGAGTTATTTATTTGTTTACCTACATCTAAACAAAATATACTGTCATGAGTGTAATTAACATTGGGTAAAGGATTAACTGTAATTTCCAAAGAATCATAATTCCAACAAGCTGTAATAGGATGCTGATAAGAATATAAAAGTTTGTGAGTCCCTATACCTGCAGATAAAGGACTAAACAATCCTGAATTTATGTCTATTCCAGTGCCAGACCATGTACCACCAAATGGGGAGAATTGAATATTGGTATCTCCAAACGAAATACATATTTCAAAACTAGTGTCAACTGTAATTTCTGGAAGCGGATGAACCAATAGATTCATAGTATCAGTTGTAAAGCAATTACCAGTAGCAATATTATAGGCTAAATCTACAGTATCAACCAATAAAACATCATAATCTCCGTCAAAAGTAACTCCGTTACCTGACCATGAACCAGCTCCAATAGGAAGACCAATTAATTGAATTAAGCCTGTATCTACACACGCTTGAATATCATTACCTGCGTCAGCTATTTGAGGAGCCACCACAGTCAATTCAAAAGTGTCAATATTGTAACAACTATTTATATCTGTGTACTCATAATAAATATCAAAAACTCCTACTCCATCAGGACTGTAAACACCACTATTATTAATATTACTATCTAACCAATTTCCACCAATAGGTGTTGCATCAAAAGTAACTGTAGCTGGTAAATCACAAATACTTGTATCATTAGGTACAGTAACAATTGGTAAAGCATGAACTGTAATATTTAAGGTGTCTGTAATATCACAAGTATTGGAATCTTTGTAATAGTAAACTAGCTCATGAACACCCGGACCAGCAACTGCTGGATTAAAGTCTTTCAAAGGGTCAGTAATACCAGTTCCAGTCCATGTCCCTCCAGAGATGTTAGGATTTAAGACTTGAATAGTATCATCAATACAAACTTCAAAATCTGAACCAACATCCAAATTTGGAAGAGGATTAACAATTAAGTTAACAGTGTCCCTAGTTAAACAGTTTCCAACACCATAGTTGTAAACTAAGTCTAGTGTATCAATCACTGAAGTTGTATAAATGCCCCCTCCAGAAACAGAGATTCCAGTAATGGCACTAGTACCAGTCCATATTCCTCCTATTGGCAAACCATTTAATTGAATAGCACCAGAATCTATACAGGCCTGAAAATCATTTCCAGCTATAGCATCAGTAGGATCAATTACATTTATTTGTAAAGTATCATTATCATAACATCCATTTAAATCTGTGTGATGGTAATAAAGATCGTATAATCCAGTACCATTAGGTTCAAAACCACCTGAACTGTCAACACTATTTCCTGTCCAATATCCTGGTGTGAAATTTCCATTAAAATCTACTAACCCAGGCTGATTACATAATATGGTGTCGTTACCAGCATTAACTAACGGTAGCGCCCACACATTAACTACCATTGAGTCTAGGTTTTTACAAGTATTAGAATCTTCATATGTGTAATATATGGTATGAAGACCTGCACCAGACAAAGAGCCTATAAAATTATTAGTACCTGCAGGAACTCCGTTACCTGTCCACGTTCCACCTACAGGCGTCCCATTATTTAAAAGTAGCGTATCACTATAACATATAGAGGTGTCACTTCCAGCAGAAACTATTGGCAGAGGATTAATAACTAAATTCATGGTGTCATTATTAACACAATTACCAGTACCGTATATGTAAGGGAGGTCAAAAGTATCGGCAACTGTTACAGAAAAAATTCCTGATAAAACACCTTCAACTTTTATATCATCAACTCTAAAATACTCTGCTGTTGAATTATTAGCAAACTTTATTCTAAATTCTAATGTAGATCCATTTAAAGAACTTTGAGAAACTTCTTTTGTGTAAGGCCAAGGAAAATTACCACTCAACTGACCATTAACAGCAAAGTAAGTCCAAGCTCCACCATCTATTCTATATTCAGATTCTATAACATCGTTAAATTCTTGAGATCCAGATTCTGATGCATCAAATGAAATGGTAACATTATCATATTCCTGAATATTTAAAACTGGAGACAACCAATAAACAGAACCATATAATCCTCTCGCCTCTAGTCTATTACTATTAACTTTAATATAATTATATATACTGGTAAAGTTGGTACCATTTAAATC
>MDSY01127883.1_pt1 | contig 11352 bp, 9 predicted proteins | sample 811131 | NCBI WGS metagenome assembly MDSY01 (sample SAMN05326643, study PRJNA326480) | marine metagenome | isolation source: seawater | place: Atlantic Ocean: South West | collected 2010
AACCTCAATACCTAAAGTATGATCACTATAGCCCACTGAAATATTAAATTTTTTTCTAATTGTCTCCATAGCTTTTAAATTAACATCCATCATGGGAGTCGGATACATAGTATTAGAATGAAGTATTGTTATATTATTTTTAGGAGTACCAGCATTCATTAAAATTTGCAGTGCCTCATTAATTTCTATGATAGTAGACATTCCTGTTGATAAAATTATCTGCTTTCCAAGTTTACCAATGCGCCTTAGATAAGGAAGATTATTAATTTCACCACTAGGAATTTTAAAAATTTGAAGTTTTAACTCATTTAGCAAATCAATACTTTCATTATCGAACGGGGAAGAAAGGAAAGTAATACCCTTCTCGCTACAGTAATTTATTAGATTTTTATGATCGTCAACATCTAATTCTAGTTTTTTAAGCATATCAAATTGAGATTCACTTGAATTAGAAATTTGTTTCTGATAATCAGCTTTTTTAGTGCCTTTCAACGCAAGATTATCAGCTTTAAAAGACTGGAATTTAATTGCGTCAACTCCTGATTCAATCGCGACATCAACTAACTGATATGCTAATTCAATAGATCCATTATGATTGACTCCTGCTTCAGCAATAATAAATACACTCATTTAATAAGAGTTCCTGCTTTAAAAAAACTATTCTTTTTTATTTCTATAGAATTTTTAGTTGTTGCGCCACTGCCAATAAAACAACCCTTTTCAACTACTACATTCCCATTAACAGTTGCGTTTGTAGAAATATGACAATGATTATTAATTATCGAATCGTGTTCAATTATAGCTTTTGAGTTAATTATGCAATTATCCCTTACAATCGCATTAGCATTAACTAATGCATCATGCATTATAATAGTCCCACTTCCGATCCTGGCATGTTTTGAAACATAAGCTCTTGGTGAAATAATGCTAGGCAGAATGTATCCTAAGTCAGTAAGCAAAGTAAATAATCTGACTCTTGTTTCAGACGAGTATATTTGCCCAACAGTTATTAGTGCGTATTTATATATATTTGATAGATTTGGAAGTTTTAAATCATCCCCAATTACCTTATGTCCCAAAACATTAGTGACTTTAGAATTTTTATCAGTAACAATTCCAGCTATTGAAAATTTTCCTTCTTGCTCAATTACATCGATAACGGATTTACAGTGGCCACCATCACCAATTAATAAAATTTCTTTCATAATCTAATCACTTTGATTGATATATTTGGTAATATCTTCAAATATTCTACATTGTAAGGGTGGACAATTTCATCATTTTGAATGCAATGAATTTTTCCATCCATTTTTTCTATTTATATATTTATTAATTTGGTGAACTAGGTAAATTTATAATTCTATCAGCCAACCAATCAGTATTTTTTAAACCAAACTTTTGACAATCTTTATTAATAGGAAGCTGATGCATTGGTGTCCATACCGGCCTAGTCATAACATTACAACTATTTGTTTTTTTGAGAATATCGTCTCTTTGCTTTCTATCAGTTGTCAAGATAGTATTTAACCAATAATTTGATTTAGTATTTTTAGGTTCAATCACAAATTGAACTCCATTCTCTTTACCCCACTGATGATATGCTTTCGCTATAGCTCTTTTATTCTCAAGATAAGCTGGAAGGGATTCTATTTGTGCAGCACCTAATGCAGCATTAAGATTTGGCATTCTATAATTATATCCTATTTCATCATGATTAAATTCCCAGGAGTGGCTTACTTTAGCGGTAGAGGTAATATGTTTAGCTCTTTTGGCTAGTGTTTTATTATTGGTAAGAATCATCCCCCCTCCTCCAGTAGTAATTATTTTATTACCATTAAAACTCAAAATAGATAGATTTCCAACATTCCCAACATGAATATTTTTATACAAACTTCCCATAGATTCAGCAGCATCTTCAATTAACTCAATATTAAACCGATTACAAATTAATTTGATTTCATCTAATTCGACAGGAAAACCAAAAGTGTGCATAACTATGCAAGCAGAAATTTTGCGATTACTTTTTTTATTCCAACAAAAACCATCATTTCGCTTCTCGCAATTTTCATCAAGAAAGGCCTCAAGACTGCATGGTGATAAGCCTAAAGTTAAAGGATTAACATCTACAAAAACAGGCTTAGCCTGGCAATAACGTATTGCGTTAATTGTAGCTGCGAATGTCAGTGACTGTGTAATTACTTCTGTATCTCTTTCAACTAAAGACAACATAAGAGAGGTATGAAGTGCAGAGGTTCCATTAACAGTAGCAATAGCGTATTTACTTCCAGTAAAAACACAAACTTTTTTTTCAAATTCTTCTACAAATTTTCCTACTGACGAAACAAAAGTTGAGTCAATTGTGTTTTCTAAGTATTTTTTTTCATTACCATTAAATGTTGGAGCATGTAATGGAATAAAGTCATTTGAACCATATAGCTCTCTTATAAACTTAATTAGATCATCAGACATTATATATATATGATTTATATTTACTAAGATTTTCAGGCTTAATAAGCCAATCTATGGTTAGCTTCAATCCATCTTCGATGGTAAATTTTGGCTCGAAACTTGTAATTTTTTTAATTTTAGAGTTATCACACCAAAGACGAAAAACCTCTGATTTTTCTGGGCGAATTCTTTGACTCTCAGAAATGAAATGAACATCGCTTGACATAATTTCTTTTATGATCTCTAACGTGTCTCCAATAGTAATTTCAAAATTAGATCCAATATTAATTGTTTCTCCTATTGTATTGTTATTTTCCATAATAGCTATTAACCCTCCACAAGTATCCTCAACATAGTTGAAATCTCTTGTTGGTGAAAGATCTCCAAGCTTAATTTCTTTAATACCACTTGCAATTTGCGTAATAATTGTAGGTATAACAGCCCTAGCAGACTGCCGAGGGCCGTAAGTATTAAATGGACGTGCAATTGTAACAGGTAGGTCAAAGGAATTATAAAAACTCATCGCCATTGAGTCTGCTCCAATCTTTGATGCACTATAAGGTGATTGTGCCTGAAGAGGATGACTCTCATCAATTGGAACATATTGTGCAGTTCCATAAACTTCACTTGTTGAAGTACTAATGACTCTAATATTACCGTTCTCTTTTGCAGCTTGACAAATATTTAACGTTCCCTTGACGTTAGTTTCAATATAACTATCTGGAGCAAGATACGAGTATGGAATTGCAATTAAAGCTGCAAGATGAAAAACTATATCAACATCATTTGTAATATATTTACAAAAGTGAGAATCTCTTATATCTCCAGTTATAATCTCAATATCATCTTTGCATTTTGAATTATCCAGCCAACCCCAAGTATTTGATGAATTATACTGAACTAATGCTTTGACATCATGTCCTTTGGCTACTAACATTTCTACAAGGTGAGAGCCAATAAAGCCACAAGCGCCAGTTACTAATATTTTTTTAGTCATATCTTATACCTTATCAATGTATCGATTTCTTAATACTTCAATCATCATCTCTTCTATATCAAGTGAAAAACTCTCTTCACCAGATTTTTGCATTGTAAATTTATCATTTTGATTTTTAACAATATCTTTTAACCGTTCATTACAATAATTCTTGTCTTTAATTAAACTATTAATAATACTCCTCAGATCTTTAACTGTATAAACATATTTGCAATTTTTCTCTATTAAATTATCATAAACTATCCCTTCTAATTTAACGCCAAGAACTGCTATTTTGTCGATAACAGCTTCATACATCAATGTAGAAGATCGACTACAAAGTAGGTCTGCATATTTAAGAAAAAAAGACCCAGGCAAGTTCTTATCAAGTAACACAATGTTTTCCTGCATATTATTTTTCACTATTGACTCTGAAATTCCTCTCATATTTCCACTATGTGGTTTAACAATAAGTAAAATTTCCGGGTTTTCTTTAGCTAGCCTAAGAAATGCATTCATGTAATTACTATGCTCTTGCGGAGATCGAACTGGAGAGCCTGGATCACAGGCATCAAGTAAAATTTTAAGGCTGTAATTTGCATTGATTTTTTTTAATATTGAACTTGAGAGTTTGAGTTTAATATTCGTTGGCAATTTAGAGCTTAAAAGTTCTGAATTGAAGGTATTTAAATTTTTTTCTTTAACACCTTGAGATAAATATTTATCTTTAATTTTTTCATTGACAAATACTATCGCATTCGACTTCGATGCCATTTTCATCTCAAACTGCCTAACAGCTCGATACACTTTATGAGGAGTTAAAGGAGTAACTCCAGTAAAAATCTGTATATTCTCATTTTGACTGATAACATTTAAATCTAAAATCCCAGAAATATTTGATAAACCTGGCACCCTAAACATTGATATTTCATTATCTTTGATAAATTCACTTAAAAGAAGATGCCTAATTAAGTTCAGAGGGTAGTATTTAATTGATGCAATTAAAAGATGATGCTTCAAGATTGAGCTAATTTCTGTTTCTTTAATAAATCCTGAAATTTGTTCTGCATTTTTAAGAATAGCTTTAATAGATTGAAAAGATAATTTAATTGCCTTTAAAATCATAGAAAACTTTAACCAAAATTCTAATCGCTGAATTTTAATATTCTCATGGCCTTGCTCTAAAGGCAGCAAGCTGCAACCCTCAGTTAAGACTAAAACAGGAATACCTTTTGAATAAACTTTCTCAAAATATGGCAGCTCCCCTTGAATTCTTTTGTAAGTAGCACCCACATAATGAAATACACAATAATTATTATATGAATTTGGCTTGGGGCGAGCTGCTATAATTTTTTTAACAGATGTATATAGGAGTACTCTTGAAATACTCAATAGCGATCTGAAATAAATCAAAAATAATTTAGAATAGTAAGGGAAGATTGTTCCTAATATATTAACGGAAACTTTTGCCCTTCCTTTACATAATAAATACAAAACAAGCTCAGTATCTTTATATTCAAATTTGCTATTTCTAATATAAATTTGCGTTTCACCAGGGACATCTATAATGGCCCTCATTAAATAAGAGGTTAATAGAGAATTAAAGAGAATAGAAGACTCTCCACCCTCTTTATTTATTCCCCAAAAAAATATTGATGAAGGGACATTCAACTTTTTATGAGCATTTATTGACCACGAATTAACTTTTTTACTATAAATATAATAGTCACTCCATATCCTTTCAATATCAGCATAATTTGTATAAAAATTAACTTCAATTTCAATATTATATTTGTCACATAATTCTTTAGCCTCAATGTGTAATTGAGTATTATCACTATATAAAAAAAAAGAAACGTTAGTCTTAGAATACTTTTTAATAAGCCTAGCCAAATCTTTACGATTATTTGTAATGAGAATTACATTCATATTAGATATCTATATTTTTAAAATTGCCTGACAATTTATGTAAGCTAAACTCAGTATTTATTAATGATATTAAGTCACTAGAGAAATCACCATCCGATCTTATAAAATTATTGAGATTTTTATCAATTTGCCATGGAGTGCTATCGCCAATAAATGGAGAAATTTGCCCTGAAACTATTCCAGACCATGTTGATAATGTTGAATTAGATTGGATTAGAATATGGTTATTAATCATATCATTAATTACCAAAGCGCCTTTTGAAAGTGGGCTAAAAGTCCTATAATTAAAACTCTTTGGAAAATATTCATTAATTATATTATTTGTTAATTTTAGAGATTGATCACTGTAAATAGTTACAGTTGAAATTTTATAATTCTTAAAAAAATTAAGAATTTCAATTACTGAATTTATTGGAGGTGAAGAGTTTTCCTGAGTTTTATTGGTTTTTGAAATCGAGAAATCTCCTCGCCGCAGGTGAACTCCAACATTGAGACCCTTATCGAAAGAAATTTTACTCGCGCTATTAGTAAAATCAACACCAAATAATCTAAACACATTTTTATCATTTTTCAGACTTCCAATATTTCTAGAAACAATTTTCATATAATTAACATCATCATTAACCATATGTGTTGACAGGTAAAGGACTCGACTACTTTTATCAATAAAACTTATTGTGGTATCAATATAAACTTGTTTAATTTTTTTAAGCAAGATATATCTTTTATATAAGTCTCCTGGATTATCAACTCCAAATTCACTTCTGGCAAACCATCTAAAAGGACTTCTATAAAAAACTAACTTAGGCTGTATTCTATTTTTAGGAAAGGATAAAATCTTTTTAGGTCCTGATAGTTGAATTATTGAATGCGCTCCAGCATATCCAGTTAATAAATTTCCAAGCCCAAGAGAATTATAATGAAAGCATGTAAAATCTGTTCCATAGCTATTTCTTAAAAAAATAGTATCAAATAAATCTTCCGAATCGATGCATTCAGATAATGTTTTTACAATCATTATATCTATTAAGAACTATTATTTTTGATTTAGCATTCACAAAGTTAAAGGTAGGTTTCTATAAATACAATGTCCATTTAAGAGCAGTGTAAATCTATAGTATCTGACTCTTAAGTGGTTATCAATATAATTTTTTAAAAACTATAAAAAGTTCACATGCAATGGCTTTACACCAGAAACAGGAGCCACAAGCCTCTTAGTTCCCCTTAAATGATTTTCTAAAGTTGTGCTTACATAATGAGCAATAGGCAGTGAGCCCATATGGGACTTTGCATCAAAAGCAGGAGATGCAAGATAGTTCATTGCTCTCCAGTATCGATCTGAATTGAACAGGTCAATAAAACGCTCAGTAGTAAAATCTCCTATGTGCAGTTTAGAATAACGAGCACCAAAGAAATGTCCTGCAGGAGCTACTAACCCACTCCCACTGATTTGCAATAAAAAGGCAGGGCCATAAAATCTATCATATGAATGTTTTGTTCCAGTTTCAATCTTATCCCATTTAACAATTATTTTTGTTTTATCTGTACTCATAGCCTCTGCCTCTTTAAGAAGACCATACATTGAAGTATATTTGCTGTAATCGACGCCTAGGGTAGAATTCTCATCATCTGAACAATGTTTTATTACAGCATAGTCAGCACCCAAATCTAAACCTAGCTGAGCAAAGGGAATAATCTCATCAGCAAATTCAGGCATTAAAACCATTTGGATTCCAATGGTGACATCTAGATTATGTTTTTTCTTAAAAGCTATTGCATGACTTATATTTGCCATCGCCTTATCAAAAACTTCAGTATGTTCGGGTCCTTTATACATAATTTCTGCATATCTAGATGGAGTCCCTGCAGCAACTGTAAATCTTATCCATTTCATATGAGGCAAAACACGCTCGCTTTTTTCAGGTCCAAACAACCAGCCATTAGTTGCATTTCCTATGTCAATCCCTAGCTCTGCAGCATGTTCAATAAAAGGAACATACGCTTTTGAAAGGGTACTTTCACCATCAGAAATTAAAGAAACTGATTTCACACCAATCTCTTTAAAGTCATCCAATAAATGCAAGGCATGATCTGTTTTAATAGTGTTTCTTTCTTGTGACTCTTGAACCATTGCGTAACAAAAAGAGCACATTGAGCCACAGGCCCTACTTAAAGCCATATCTACTGATACTGGAGCAATCCTTTCTCCAGACTCCCAAGCGTTAACCCGCTCCATATGATGTGAAAGTTTATCCGCATCAAGTATCAACTCACCATCATTTGTCATTACTGATTTACTCATTTTATATCCTCTTTTATTACTATTTCAATGCCACGCAAATTTCTAAGTGAGTTTTTATCTCCAATAGGGATATGCCATATAGTTATTCCATTATCTAATTCTTTTTTTAGAATAGCTTCAAGATCCAACAAAAGAGAGCCTCGCTTTCCTGAGTCAAGTGTTTCATTTAATTCGACTTCAACTTGGCCGTCACTTCGGGCGCTACATATTTTAATTTTATTTAGTTCAGAAAAATTTTTTAATGAAGAATTGATTAAATTGATTCTTTCTTCTTCTGAAGATTTTATCCAAGTAGATGATGATGGAACGGGAGTGGATGTTTTGAAAAATTCATGAGAGACACCATTCATAATGTATATTATCCTTGTTAATTTGTTTAAGAAAACTAATAATTTTCTACATTTTATTATAATTAGGGCCAAAAGAAATAGATTAAAAAATTAATATTTTCTTTATAATTCTAGAATGTTTAAAAAAATGAAGCTTTTTTTACCTATAATTTTTTAAGAAGCTTCATATAATTGAAACATAATGGATCTTGATTAACAATCAACCTGAAATAGGCCTTTTAAATTCATTAATTACTTTAATTATTCTTTCAATATCTTCTTCAGTGATGTATTGGTTAACTGGTAGAGTTAAAATCTCTTTTGACTGCCTCTCAGTAATAGGAAAATCACCAGCTTTATAACCTAATTTTTTTGAAGCTGGCTGAAGGTGAATAGGAAAAGGATAATGAATCGCTGTATCAATATCATTTAATGATAAATATTCTTTAAGCTCATCACGATATTGAGTTTGAATAACAAAGGTATGATAAGTATTGTATTCGCTACTTTTTTCCTTTGGAAAGAACAAATTCTGATTACTAATGCCGTCATGATATGCCTTAGCATTTTTTCTTCTTTTATCTGTTGTATCTTTAAGTTTTTCAAGCCTATAGTTTAAAATTGCAGCTTGTAAATTATCCATCCTTGAAACACTTCCAAAATTATGAACAATATTGCGATCAGCCATCCCATGATTTCTATATAGTTTTGTTTTATTAAAGATGTCCTCATTATTTGTCGTCAAAAATCCACTATCGCCGCATGCATTTAAATTTTTTAGAGGGTGAGAAGAAAAACACCCAACATCTCCAATTGAGCCACTAGGTTTATCTTTATATTGAGATCCCACAGCTTGAGCTGAATCTTCAATAACAATCAAGTTATATTTTTTTGCAATAGCCATAATTGGATCCATATCACACATTCGACCAGTGAGATGAACTGGCATAATTGCTTTAGTCTTTTTTGTAATGGCACTTTCAATCATTGATGGATCAATATTCTGATCTGGAAGAACATCAACAAACACAGGTATCGCACCAATATGAACTATCGCACCAGTAGAAGCAATAAAAGAATTTGGCGGGGTTATTACCTCATCACCCTTTTGGACTCCAGACATTACCAATGCTAGGATTAAGGCATCTGTTCCACTATTAAGCGCACACGCATACTTAGTACCACAAAGTTTAGCAATATTTTCTTCAAACTTATCTAATTCCTCTCCCCCAATAAATTGAGCACTAGCAAGAACCTTGTCTATAATTGGCAAAAGATCATCTCGCTCCTCAAGCCATTGTTCTTGGAGATTTACATAAGGAATTTTATTGGAATTCATTTTTATATCTTTCTTCATAATCCATTTACTTTGTTAAATTAATATTACTCATCATGCTAAATACTCTCTTTTCCCTATCACCAAATCTACAATGGCTAAAAGCCAAATCTGATGGATATTTTCAACGAAGTTATATGCATTACTATTTGCCCACAAGTTAACATCTCCTAATTGATTCAAAGGGTTTTCCTTTGAAAAGCCAGAGAGAGTGATTACTGACCCAAAATTTCTATTTCGAGCAGCTTTTACCCCATTAAGCATGTTTTTAGATGATCCACTAGAAGATATAACTATCAATGTATCACCCGCATCACCATAGAAATCTATAGTTTTTTCAACCCAACGTTCAAATCCATAATCATTTGAAAAGCAAGTGATTAAATCAGATTCATTAAAATTTACACATCTAAGGTTAGCATTTTTAGTTAGGTCAACACTAAAGTGGCTTGCAATTGCAGCACTTCCTCCGTTTCCAAATATAAGAACTTTTTTATTATTACTTTTAGTTTCGATTAATAAATTATAAACTTGAATCAGCTTTTCAGTTATTTCATCATTCGGCTTAACAAAATTAGAAAAATCTTCAAGGTAACTTTTAATAAATTTATGATTTGACATAGATACTATTTTAAGAAGTGAGAAATTGTTTTAAGAAGTAAAACCTTACTTACAGGCCTACTAGTTCCAATGGACTCTACAGATTGTGCTGCAGCAATTGAGGCAATAAAAAGCGATAAGTTTTCTTTAATACCACTATATAGACAAACTGATAGCAAAGCCAATAGTGCATCACCAGAGCCAACTTTATCAACTACTTCAGATGCAAATCCTGGACATTTTATTGGTTTTTCCTCACCATTAAGGAGAAATGCACCAACTCTACCCTGAGTTACAGTCATATATTTAGCATTAATAGCTTTTTGTAATTTTAGAGCTAATTTTTCAAGATTCCCATCTCTCTGTCTCATTTCATGTTGAAGCTCATTAGCATTAATTATCAAACAATTAATATCATGATATTTTCTAATGTTATGAGTGCCAATATTTGCTGCATTAACCTGGGCGTTTAAACTAATAAAATTATCTGATTTAGATATGTGTTTTGCAATTTTAGGAGTGATAACCCCATGACCATAATCTGAGACAATAATCAAATCATATTCTTTTGATAGACAATCAAATTCAGAAATAAAATCATTTTCATCAGCCTCATTAAGGCCATTATCATTAATGGAGTAAACACCTAATATTTTTTTTCTATCTATATTATCAACAAACCTTCTTTTTACAATAGTTGGAGAATCGCTTTTGTTTAAAAAGTTAAGCTTAATATTATTCTCCATATTTTTTTCAATAAAGGATTTATACTGATTATCTTTACCAAGAAAGCTTAAAACTGCAACATCATCACAAAACCCAGCCAAATGTCTTGCAATTGCTAATGCACCACCAAGATATTCCTGGGTATCTAAATCACGTAAAACCAAAACTGGCTCTTTTCCCGATTTTCCTAAAGCTTCGCAAAAAACATATTGATCAATAATTGTTTCACCAATAACTAGAACCCTAAGATTTTTAATATTATCAAGTTGTGAATTAATAGATTCAAAATTATTATTTTGAGAGATTTCCTTAATAAATTCCTCTTGATCTCGGGAGTACAAATTACCATATTTATTTAGCAAGCTACTTGAGCTAAAAGTAATATCATCAGTGTATGCTATTTCGCCACCAATGGACTTCACAGCACTCTCTTCAGCAGAAATTTTTCCAGTTATATCATCTGAATGATCTTTATAGTCAGGCCCTTTACAATAAATATCTGGCTGAATAATCTTAATAATTTCTTCTGCAGATTGCCATTCATTAGCAACTACATAGTCAATAGATTCTAGAGCAGATAGAGCTTCTAAGCGAAGTGATGTAGTAAATGCAGGTCTACCTGGCCCTTTATTAACAAATTTATCAGGTGTTATTGATACTACTAATATATCACCCATTTTTTTTGCTTCTTCAAAGTGTTTAATAT
>MDSY01138517.1_pt1 | contig 11352 bp, 12 predicted proteins | sample 811131 | NCBI WGS metagenome assembly MDSY01 (sample SAMN05326643, study PRJNA326480) | marine metagenome | isolation source: seawater | place: Atlantic Ocean: South West | collected 2010
AGTTCTTTGGCCTTGGATACGCTCTACCCGGAAGTTGAGACGATTTAAGTGTGGTCGATGACTAAAAAATAGGCCGCACAGCAGACGGTTCACGCTATAATTTCCAGTCCCGTTCAATCGCCTCCTAATATGTTTGAAAACCTATCAGAAAGACTTTCGGCGAGCCTGAAGCAGATCAGCGGCAAGGCGCGCTTGAACGAAAACAACATCAGCGATGCTCTGCGTGATGTGCGTGTGGCCTTGCTAGAAGCCGATGTGGCCTTGCCTGTTGTAAAAGACTTTATAGAGCAGGTGCGAGGCAAGGCGCTTGGTCAAGCCGTTATGGCGGCGCTGAATCCGAGCGAAGCATTCATCAAGATCGTGCACGAAGAGCTCGTGGCGGTCATGGGTGCAGAAGATAATAGTCTTAATTTAACAACTGCGCCGCCGGCGGTGATTCTTATGGCTGGCCTGCAGGGTGCGGGTAAAACCACAACCGTGGCGAAGCTCGCGCGGCTGCTCAAAGAGCAACAGAAAAAGCGCGTTGCAGTGGTCAGTGCTGACGTTTACCGACCTGCAGCGATTGAACAGTTGCAGACCCTGGCCGCGGAGGTTGGGGTAACCTTTATCGAATCGTCACCTGATCAAGCGCCTGTAGCAATAGCCACTGCCGCCGTGCAGAGCGCGAAGCAGCAGTTGGCCGATGTATTGCTCGTGGATACCGCCGGGCGTTTAGCGGTGGACGAAGCGATGATGGCTGAGATCAAACAATTGCATGCCAGCATCAAGCCTATCGAGACATTGTTTGTGGTGGACGCCATGACTGGCCAGGATGCCGCGAATACTGCCAAAGCCTTCAATGACGCGCTGCCGCTCACCGGGATTGTGCTGGCGAAGACCGATGGCGATGCCCGGGGTGGCGCGGCCTTAAGTGCCCGCACTATTACTGGCAAGCCGATCAAGTTTTTGGGCAGCGGGGAAAAAACTGATGCACTTGAGGTATTTCATGCGGATCGTATTGCCTCGCGGATCTTGGGTATGGGTGACGTTCTTTCGCTCATTGAAGAAGCCGAGCGTAAGGTCGATAAGACCAAGGCTCAGCGATTCGCGCGCAAGATGCAGCAGGGTCAAAAATTTGATCTAGAAGATTTTCGTGATCAGTTGCAACAGATGGCTAATATGGGTGGTCTGAGCAGCATGCTCGATAAACTGCCGGGTATGGGTCAGTTGCCTGCTAGTGCGCAGGCGCAGTTAGATGATGGCCAGTTTAAGCGTATGGGCGTAATCATAGATTCCATGACCGTAAAAGAGCGTCGTTTTCCGGATCTTCTCAATGGTTCGCGCAAGCAACGTATTGCCGCTGGTAGCGGTACCCAGATTGCGGATATCAATCGTTTGCTGAAACAGCACAAACAAATGCAAAAGATGATGAAGAAAGTGGGGAAGAAGGGCGGCATGCAAAAGATGATGCGCGGTATGCAGGGCATGAAATTCCCAGGAGGCGGTATGCCACCGGGGATGCCACCGGGCATGCGCCGCCGTTAGAGCAACCACGATGGTACGCCCCCTGCTGCTGCTAGGAGTTGCTGTTGCGGGTGTTGTAGCCGGATGGCAGTTGCGTGGTTTAGCGGGTGATGGTGGCGGTACGCCTGAGGTAGTCGCTGCGTTATCGCAAAAGCAGCCGCTGCCGGAGCCTATTTTGCGCCTACCGGCACCGAAGGCCTTGGCGGCGGCTGAAGAAAGCCCCGCTGAATTATCGCCCGCCCCGGATACGGTGCTTTCTTTGGAGGCGCTTTATGCAGCACTGGCAAGCGCTGATGTGTCTCGGGAAGGGGCGATCCGTGGGCAACTTCAGGAATATATCAGTCAGCGCACTGTACAACTGTCGAGTCAGCAGCGCTGGGCAGAATTGTTGGGGTTTTATCAGCGTTTAGTCAATTTAGATCCTCATGTTGCCGAGTATTACTACCGTCTTGCTGAAGTGCAGGTGCAGTTGCAACTATACGATCGAGCACTGTACTCGCTGTATTTCATTCTGCAGGACTCGGTAATGGGTGCTAAGGCCCAGGCATTAGAGCAGCGCATCAATAAACTTCTACAGTTCACCGAGGGTATAACCGTGCCGCTGCTCAAACACGGTAGTCATCATGTGGTGGAGGCGCGATTGCCGTCGGGTGTGTTGCGACTGTTATTGGATACCGGAGCATCCATTACCACGCTGACCCCCGATGCCGCGCGCCGCTTGAATCTCAGCTACGACTCGGGTCGTTCGATTAGCCTGGCAACGGCGGGTGGTTTGGTGTCGGCGCCAATAATTGAAGTCTCGGGCTTTAGCGTTGGCGCAGCCGAGGTTGAACGGTTACAAGTGGGCATATTGCCATTACCGGGGGAGGGTGGTTTCGATGGCCTACTCGGTATGAATTTCCTTCAGCAATTTGCCAGTTCAATTAATCAGCAGGACGGCGTGTTGCACCTGCAGAATAAGGGCTAAGATCGTTGTCGAAGAGTTATGAGGAGCGACGATGACAGCGTATGTGATTGCCACAATAAATATCCATGATCGAGAGCGCTACGCTGAGTATGAAGCTGGTTTTATGGCCATCTTTATAAATTACGGTGGCGCAATGCTCAGTGTTGATGAAGCGCCTCGGTTGCTTGAGGGGGACTGGTCATATACTCGTACTGTATTGATTGGTTTTGACTCCGTGGAAGCCGCGGAAAAGTGGTTTTTTAGCCCGGAATATCAAGATTTGGCGCGGCATCGACATGCAGCGGCTGAAACCCATTGTGTGATTGTTAACGGCTTGCAGGGGTGATTTGGATCACATAAGACTTATCCTAAGCCATTTGCATGTGTGCTAGGTTGCTATAGAATACGCGGCCTTCGAATTCTGACCTTTGGTAAACAGAGAACATTATGGTAACGATCCGTCTTGCCCGTCATGGCGCAAAGAAGAGTCCTTTTTATCACGTAACAGTGGCAGACCAAGCACGCGCCCGTGATGGTCGCTTCGTGGAACGCGTAGGATTCTATAACCCGGTGGCCAAGGGTCAGGCAGAAGCATTGCGCTTGGATCTGGATCGTATCGATTATTGGGTTGGCGTTGGCGCTCAACCGAGCGACCGGGTAAAGCAACTGATTGCAACCGCGCGTAAGCAACAGACTGCAGAAGCAGCCGCGGCTCCCGCGGAGTAGTCTCTAGCGCATCCCATCGATGCGCGTCGTAAAAAGCGTTGAAGGTTCCCAGATGTCCCAAGACAACGTCGTAGTTGGTCGTCTGGGGCGAGCCTTTGGCGTTAAAGGCTGGCAACACTTGCAGTCTTTCACCTCCCCCTCAGACAATCTATTGTCCTACAAGCCGTGGTTTTTGCGCCGGCAAAATAGTGATCGCTGGCAACACATTGAAGATTACGAAATCCAAAACCACAACGACGGTTATCTGGTTCGGCTCGCCGGGGTCGACCAGCGCGAAGCGGCCCAGCAATCCAGCGGCAGTCTGCTTGGTGTTCCAGCAGCAATCCTCGCAGACACAGCAGATGATGAGTTTTATTGGCATCAGTTAATCGGTTGTGCCGTGGTTAACGAGCAGCAGCAACACTTAGGTCAGGTCAGCGGTTTGCTCGAAACAGGTGCGCACGATGTGTTGCAGATCGCACAGAGCGGTCAGCCGTTATTGGTGCCATTTACCGATCCCTACATCATTGACGTTGACGTGTCGGAGCAGCGGATTGTGGTGATGTGGCCCTCGGAATGGAACGATTGAACCTATGTGGTTAGGTGTTATTACGTTATTTCCAGATATGTTTGATGCGGTAACTCGCGAGGGCGTATTTGGCCGTGCGGTGGCGTCTGAGATCCTGAGCATTGAATTCTTCAACCCACGGGACTACACCACGGACCGTCATCGTACGGTGGATGACAGACCCTATGGCGGTGGTGCTGGCATGGTCATGAAGGTAGAGCCGCTGCAGCGGGCGGTGATCGCGGCCAAAGAGCGTGCTCCGGCCGCCACACCTGTGGTGCTTATGAGCCCTCAAGGGCATACGTTTAGTCAAACCAAGGTCAGCGCGTACCGCGATAGTGCGGGCCTGATTTTAGTATGTGGTCGCTACGAAGGTATTGATGAGCGGTTTATAAACCATTGGGTAGATATTGAGTGGTCGGTAGGTGATTACGTGCTAAGTGGAGGTGAATTGCCCGCGATGGTGGTGATGGATGCGATTGCAAGGCATTTACCGGGCACATTAGGCAATCAAATGTCCGCTATAGATGAATCTTACCTTGATGCAACGCTCGATTACCCTCACTATACGCGCCCCGAAACTATGGCTTCGGAAAAGATACCGCCACAGCTGCTAAGTGGAGACCATGGGCAGGTGGCTAAGTACCGACGCCGTGAGGCGTTAAAACGCACTCTTAATCGGCGTCCTGAGTTATTAACCACAATGACATTTGGTGATCAGGATCGAGAGTTGTTGTTAGAAATTTTTGCCGACCGTCAGCCAGATTAGGCGATGAATTGGAGATAAACATGCGCAGAAATAAAGTAATCCAAGAAATTGAAGACCGCCAATTAGCGGAAGTACCCGAATTCAGCCCTGGCGACACGGTAAGCGTACAGGTGCGTGTCAAAGAAGGCAGCCGGGAGCGCTTGCAGGCTTTCGAAGGTGTGGTTATTGGTATCAAAAACCGCGGTATCAATTCAGCATTTGTGGTGCGCAAAATTTCCCATGGCGTTGGTGTTGAGCGAACCTTCCAAACTCATAGCCCATTGATCAATCAGATCGAAGTAAAACGGCGCGGAGATGTGCGGCAGGCAAAGCTTTACTACTTGCGCGAGCGCTCTGGACGTTCTGCGCGTATCAAGGAAAAAATCAACAAGTAGACGCCCTCGAAGGGTTGGTTATAGTGGCGGCTTGAATCCATGGTCGTCTCATCCATGCCCAATCACGAGCGCGATTCCAGTCCCAGCGTCGAGGTTATAGAATACCTCGACGCACTGTGGCTGCAGCGCGGTCTGAGCGAAAACACCTTGGCGGCTTATCGCCGCGACCTCACCCAGACAGAAAACTGGTTGCTACAAACCAAGCGCGCCGCGACGCTGATAAACGCCAGCGCCGAGGATCTTGGTGCCTACAATGAAATGCGCAATGGCGAGAACATCGCGCGGCGTTCAGCGGCGCGGTGGCTCAGTTCGGTGCGTGGTTTTTTTCGGCATTGGCTGACAGAACAACGTCTGCAAGAAGATCCTACACAATACCTCGAGCATCCCAAGCAGGCGCGCGCGCTTCCCAGCAGTTTGGGCGCCCAAGACGTCGAGAATCTGATTAGCGCACCTGATGTAACTACAGCGATAGGTATGCGTGACCGGTCGATGTTAGAACTACTTTATGCCTGTGGCTTGCGAGTATCAGAGCTTGTCACCTTGCAATTGGCCAGCGTCAATCTGCGCCAGGGAGTGGTTCGGGTAACAGGTAAAGGCAGCAAGGAACGGATTGTGCCCGCCGGCGAAGCCGCTTTGGACTGGTTACAGCGGTATTTGCGTGAGGCGCGCCAAGAACTGATTCCAGCTGGAGGTAACGTTCTATTTCCCAGCCGTTTAGGTCGGGCGATGACGCGTCAGACTTTTTGGCATGCCGTAAAACGCTATGCGTTGGTGGCCGGGATTGAAAAAGATATCTCTCCCCATACCCTGCGTCATGCATTTGCGACCCATCTCGTGGATAATGGCGCAGACCTGCGCGCAGTGCAGATGATGCTCGGGCACAGCGATTTGTCTACGACCCAAATCTACACTCATGTTGCGCGGCAGCGGCTGCAATCGTTGTTACGAAAACACCACCCGCGCGGATAAACAGCGCAGTGCGTAGGCCACTGGTTAGCGGAAAGGATATTGTGCATGTTAGTTAAAAAATTTATTGCTGGGGTTCTACATGCTGTGACTGCAGCGGTATTGGTGCTGTCGCCGGCAGCCATTGCAGAAACCACAGATGCACTAGAGACCGGGCGCAAACTCGCGGAAAAATTGCAGCAGCTGCGCCCTGGAATTCCGATTGAAGCGGTGGTGGCCATCGACATCCCGGGAATGTATGCGATTGAATTGTCCGGTGGTACCACGCTTTATGGCACAGCGGATGGACAACACTTCTTTAGCGGTGACCTATTCGCCGTGCAAGACGACCTGGTCAATCTGTCCGAGCAGCGGCGTGACAAAAAGCGTCAACAATTGATGGCGCAGCAGTCTCTTGAAGACATGATTGTATTTCCGGCGGTGGGTGAGCCCCGCGGCTATATCCAAGTCTTTACTGATGTAGATTGCGGCTATTGTCGAAAATTACATAACGAGATGGCGCAAATTAATGAGCTTGGTATAGAGGTCCGATATCTGGCATATCCGCGCGCTGGTGTTGATTCCGACACCCACGACAAAATGGTGTCTGCCTGGTGCGCGAAAGATCCTCAAAGCGCCATCACCCAGCTTAAAGCCGGTGCCAGCGTTCCTTCAAAGACGTGTCAGAATGCGATAAGCGATCACTATGGTTTGGGGCAGCAATTGGGTATCAGTGGCACCCCGGCCATCGTACTGGCAGATGGAAGATTGTTGCCAGGATACCTGCCCGCAGAACGCTTGGCTGCGGCCGTCCTCGGTGAATAGTCGGATCGACCAGTAGCTACAAGGAGCAATAGTTTGAAAACCCTTTCGATAGGTATTGCCGGTCTGGGTACGGTAGCCCAGGGCGTCTTGATGCTTCTTGCCAGCAACCGAGCGCTGATTGAGCAGCGCAGTGGTGTTAGTGTCAATGTGGTGCGTGTGGCCAGTCGCAGCGCCAAGCCAGACGTAGACCTTCACGGGGCGGATTTTTCCACTGACGTAATGGACCTGCTGTCTGATCCGCGGGTCGACGTGATTGTTGAGTTGATTGGCGGCGAGACACTAGCGAAGGAACTGATTGTTGCAGCGTTAAACAATGGCAAAGCGGTTGTTACAGCAAATAAGGCAGTCATTGCACTGCATGGTAATGAACTACCGCGGCAGCGGCTGCGCTTTGAGGCGGCAGTTGCTGGAGCAATTCCAATCATCCAAGCATTTCAGTATGGCTTGGTGGCGAATCAGTTCAGCGCACTAAGTGGCATTATCAATGGCACCTGCAATTACATGTTGTCTGCCATGGAGTCTGAGGGCGTGGATTTCGATGCGATCCTCGAGCGCGCTCAGGCTTTAGGTTATGCCGAGGCGGATCCATCATTCGATGTAGACGGTATCGATGCGGCTCACAAGTTGACCATTCTTATGGCGCTGGCCTTTGGTACAGATTTTGAGTTTGACAAAGTTTATGTAGAAGGGATCCGCGCGATCACGCCCAAGGACATAAGCTATGCCACTGAGTTGGGCTATCGTATTAAGCATTTGGGCATTTTGCGCAGTAATGCCGATGGTATCGAGGCGCGTGTACATCCCACATTGGTTGCCCAGAGCGAACTGGTGGCCCACGTCAATGGGGTTCTTAATGCTGTGCAAGTGGTGTCTGATGCAGCAGGTAAGACGCTCTTCAGTGGCCCTGGGGCTGGCGGCGCTGCTACCGCCTCTGCGGTGGTGGCAGACATTATCGCAACCGCCCTGCATCCGGAGCAGACTGCGGGAGATTCGAGTTCTAGCCGGTCCATACCCATAATGCCGATCGAAAAAATCAGCAGCGCTTACTATTTACGCATTCCCACACGTGATGAACCAGGAGTTTTTGCTGAGGTCACGCAAATACTTTCAAGCCATAACATCAATCTTGATGCGGTGATTCAAAAAGACAGCCACGCCCAAGGAGGTTCTGTAGATATCGTGATCCTCACCGAGGATATTCAAGAAGCGCAAATGCATGAGGCGCTGGCGCAGCTTGAGGCTTTGGCAACAGTGACTGCTCCAGTGATGCGAATCCGCGTGGCGCCCCAGGACTGAGTACGCCGATGCAGATCATTACGCGAGCGGTTGGCGATGGCGCGCTTGATGTAGAGGATCCGCTGATTGAGCGCCTATATCTGAGTCGTGGACTTACCCGTTCGGAAGAAACCGACAAAGGCCTAAAATCCTTGGTATCGCCGCTGGGTCTAATGGATATAGACAAGGCTGCCCGGCGTGTGGCCGAAGCGGTGTTGGCGCAGCAGAAGATCCTTATTATCGGCGACTACGACGCAGATGGCGCCACGTCAGTAGCTTTATGCAAGTTAGCGCTCGCTGCCATGGGGGCTGAGGCGGTCGAATTTCTCGTACCTGATCGCTTTCAATTTGGTTATGGCCTATCGGAGGCGATCGTGGCGATTGCTCAAAGCCTTAAACCGGATTTAATTATTACCGTCGACAATGGTATTTCTAGCGTTGGCGGGGTGGCTGCGGCGAACGCCGCGGGTATTGATGTCATTGTCACTGACCATCACCTACCGGGCTCAGAGTTGCCAGCAGCCTATGCCATTGTTAATCCGAATCGCCAAGATTGTGGTTTCACGAGTAAATCCATCGCCGGTGTGGGTGTTGCCTACTACTTGCTCAGTTGGGTTCGTCACACCTTACGCGAGCGCCAATGGTTCGACGCATCCCAGCGTCCGGAGCCTAATCTGGCGCAGTTTTTAGACCTAGTTGCTCTGGGCACTGTGGCCGATGTGGTACCCCTAGACCGCAATAATCGAATATTGGTCCATCAGGGTCTGTTACGCATGCGTCAGGGTCATACCCGTCCGGGTATTCGCGCGCTGGCAGAAATAGGCAAGCGTGATTTAACGCAGCTCAGTGCCCAAGATCTAGGTTTCGCCATTGGCCCGCGTCTCAACGCTGCCGGAAGGCTGCAAGACATGAGTGTGGGTATTCGTTGTCTCTTGGCAGACAACTTCGCCACGGCGCGATCTTTAGCCCAAGAGTTAGACGGTTTAAACAAAGATCGACGTGAGATCGAGCAGGGCATGGTGGCCGAGGCGGAATTACTCCTTGCTCAAGTATCGAAGACGGATGACGCCAAAGGGATCGCGGTATATCACGAACGCTTTCATCAGGGCGTGGTGGGTATTGTAGCGGGGCGCTTGCGCGAGCGCTTACACCGACCGGCTATTGTTTTCGCGGACTCGTCAGAAGGTGCGGTGGGTGAAATAAAAGGCTCAGCGCGCAGCATTGATGGTCTAAACATTCGCGATGTACTCGACACCATAGCCACCCGCTACCCGGGTTTATTAATAAAGTTTGGTGGTCATGCTATGGCCGCAGGTTTAAGTCTGAAGCGTGTTCACTTTGAGCGCTTCCGCAACATTTTTGCCGAAGTGGTAGCTGAACTGGTGAGCGAAGACGCGCTGAGCGCCAAATGCTTTGTTGATGGGGGACTATCTGAACAGGAACTTACCCTCGATACAGTGCAGTCGCTGTTCAATGCGGGACCTTGGGGCAACGGTTTTCCGGAGCCAGCGTTTTGTGATGATTTTGAACTCATCAGTCAGCGCGTGGTTGGTGAGCAACACTTGAAATTGGTGCTGCGTAAAGAAGCGCGTCTAATTGACGCCATAGCGTTCCGACAACCGGCACTGGCTCAGGAGACAAAGCGTTTGCGTGTGGTATACCGCCCAGCGCGTAATGACTATGGCAATACCCCAACATTGCAGTTGATAGTGGAGTACGTCGAGCCTTTGGCTTAGACTCCGCGCTGCTTAAAAAACAGCAAAATGCTGCATAACACCGATAGAGACCTATGCCAGAAATTACCTCCGTTCGTGAACGCATCAAGGATCTTAGTGAGCGCGATCTAGCGCTTCGGGGGTACCTTTGACTTTGCTGAAAAGCGCGAGCGGCTGCAGGAGGTCGAGTTAGAGCTTGCTGACGCCGATGTATGGAGCGATCCCGCGCGGGCGCAATTGCTTGGGCGCGAGCGCTCAGAGCTGGAAAATATTGTCGGTGTGTTGGCGTCCTTTACTGAATCCCTCAGCGATCTTTCTGATTTGGCAGAAATGGCCAGTGACGAACAAGACGAAGATACCTTGGACGAGGTTGCGGGTGAGCTAGACGCACTCGAGGAGCGTCTGGCCGGGTTAGAATTCAGACGCATGTTCCAAGGTGAGATGGATAATGCAAACTGCTTTCTAGAAATTCAGTCGGGTTCCGGCGGCACTGAAGCCCAAGATTGGGCTGATATGTTGTTACGTATGTATCTGCGATGGGCAGAAAAACGTCAATTTTCAGCACGAGTAACTGAGTTATCACCCGGTGATGTGGCTGGCGTCAAAAGTGCCACGGTGCAAATCGTGGGCGAATACGCCTATGGCTGGTTACGTACAGAAACAGGTGTGCACAGACTTGTGCGCAAGTCGCCGTTTGATTCGGGCAATCGCCGGCATACCTCTTTTGCCTCGGTTTTTATCGCGCCAGAAATTGATGACGACATCGAAATTGATATCAATCCAGCCGACGTCCGAGTCGATACTTACCGTGCGAGCGGTGCCGGTGGTCAGCACGTTAACCGTACAGACTCTGCGGTGCGCCTTACTCATCTGCCGACAAATACTGTAGTGCAGTGTCAAAGTGAACGCTCACAGCATCAAAACAAAGACAATGCTTATAAGCAGTTGCGCGCCAAGTTGTTTGAGTTGGAACTGCAAGAGCGACGCGCGGAGCAGCAGGCGATTGAAGATTCCAAGGCGGATATTGGCTGGGGTAGTCAAATCCGTTCCTATGTACTCGATCAGTCTCGAGTAAAAGATTTACGTACGCAAATTGAGCGCACTGACCCAGGTTCCGTGCTGGATGGCGATATTGATGGATTCATTGAAGCCAATCTCAAAGCGGGATTGTAGGGAATAGAACAGTGAGCAACGAGGTCCAGTATGAGTGAAGAGCGAGATATTCTGGCGGCACGCAAAGCAAAAATGCAGAGCTGGCAAGCCGCTGCCGGTACCTATCCGAATGACTTTCGGCGCCAAGACTTGGCGTCGGACCTATTGGTCCGTCATGCGGAGGACGACAAAGCTGCCCTTGCTGAAGCTCAAGTAGCTACCGCAGTCGCTGGCCGTATTATGTTACGCCGGGTCATGGGTAAGGCCAGCTTTATAACCCTGCAGGACGTTTCCGGGCAAATTCAATGTTATCTGGCGAAGGATAATCTCAGCGAGGAGGCCTACGCTGGTTTTACTCAACATTGGGAGATGGGCGATATTGTTGGAGTGCGCGGCGTGCTGATGCGCACCAATAAGGGCGAACTTTCGGTGCAGGCGCAAGAGATCGTTTTGCTCAATAAGACACTGCAGCCGCTGCCTGAAAAATTTCATGGGCTGACCGATCAGGAAGCCCGCTATCGGCAACGCTATGTTGATCTGATGACCAATGCAGATAGCCGCAAGGTGTTCCAGGC
>MDSY01102115.1_pt1 | contig 11351 bp, 7 predicted proteins | sample 811131 | NCBI WGS metagenome assembly MDSY01 (sample SAMN05326643, study PRJNA326480) | marine metagenome | isolation source: seawater | place: Atlantic Ocean: South West | collected 2010
GCCTTGAAGCAAATTCTTGAACCTTGTTTTGACACTCTCCTCGACTGAACTTGACGGCGCGGTCCACCGGTCTCGAGCTGCCCAAAGGTAAAAAAAGTGTTCCTTCCACGTCCCTCCGTGGATCGGGCCGCCGTCTTCTGTGTGCGGGACGTACAAACGCGCCGATTTGCCGAGCACTTTGCAGGATGGACGCCACCACAACAGATCAGAATCGCGCAACGAGTACAAAGCCTTACACGCGCACGCCACTCGGGCCATGTCCTGGACATCCGCGTGCTTCACAACCTCGTACGCGATGTCGAAGTTGAGCGACGTGGAGGGCGAAGAGGTCTGAGGGTTAAGGAAAGGGGGGGAGGTGAGGTTGGGATCAGATGAGGATCGTAAAATAGGCACACGAGGCGCGTTGACCACGAAGAAGTCTCCGTCCATCTGGAAGTCGACGTACCTCAGCATCAGTGTCGTTGACCCCGGGGGTAGATACTGTGTTTCCCATGGTGGCCAAGTAGTGCGCGTACACGCCGTACGTACGTCGCCGAGTGGCTCGTGCGTCTCGGTGTGCGACGCGAGTGGGAGGAGTGACGACGAATCTTGCACAAACGGTCGACCTGGGTCTCGCTGACGTGTCGAAATAAAGCTCCGAGACTGCGCCCCTAAAAAGCGCCCTCATCACTTCCACGCCTTCACTTCCTCATGGCCGCCTGTACCGCAGCTTTCGCGCTGCAGGGCGCGGTTGCGCCTCGCGCACGGTCCCACACGCGCCGTGCCAAACGCACCGCGACGGTTCTCCGCGCGAAAGCCGCTACGGACACCGAGGAGAGTGACAAGCGAAAGAATCCGGCACTTTACGACGGTTCGGCGGCGGTGGTTGTCGATGGAGAATCCAGCAGCTTAGAGGTTCGCAGCGGCGCGATGCGAAGCGGCGGGTCTTCATTCACCACAGTCAAAGAGATAAAAAAGCCCGAGATTCTCGCCCCAGCTGGGGGCTGGCCTCAAATGCGCGCCGCGGTTGAGGCGGGCGCGGATGCGGTGTACTTCGGTCTGAATCTTTTAAACGCCCGGGCTCGAGCCGCGAATTTCGACGTCGAGGAACTCCCAGACGTGATGTCTTTCCTCCACGAACGCAACGTACGGGGGTTTGTCACCATGAACGTGCTTGTGTTCGACGAGGAGCTCGCAATCGCGGAGGGCTTGGTGCGGCAAATCGCGAGTGCTGGGGTAGACGCAGTCATCGTGCAGGATGTTGGATTAGTCAAGCTGATAAAAAAAACCACCCCGAACCTAACTATCCACGGGTCGACCCAGATGTCCATCACCTCGCCCGAGGGCGCGGAGTTTGCGCGAGGCCTAGGGTGTCACAGAGTCGTCGTGGGCCGAGAACTTTCGGTAAAAGAAATCGCCGCGGTGCGAAACGGAACGGAGTGCGAAGTCGAGGCGTTCGTACACGGAGCGCTGTGCGTTTCGTACAGCGGGCAGTGCTTTTCGAGTGAAGCGTGGGGAGGGCGGAGCGCCAACAGAGGCCAATGTGCGCAAGCGTGCCGGTTACCGTATGGCCTCCTCATCGACGGCCACTTAAAGGATATGGGTGACGTGAAGTACCTCCTCTCACCGCAAGACCTGATGGCGGTTGAGATGGTCCCGTCGCTGATCGAAGCCGGCGTCGGGTGTTTCAAAATCGAGGGCCGACTCAAAGGACCGGAGTATGTCGCGCTTACTGTTTCTGTGTACCGACGGGCGCTGGACGAAGCGTGGGCGAACAGAGGTATAGTGGGGCCAGAGAATTCCTCCCAGGATTCCTCACAGGACTGGGTTTTGCCTGACAGTGACCGGGTGGACTTGGCGCAGGTCTTTGCTCGAGGACAAGACGGCGACCACGACGGCCTCACCAGGGGGTTCCTGGAAGGCGTGAAACATCAGCGGCTAGTGCGAGGCCGCGGCCCCCGACACAGAGGCCCTTTACTCGGCGAAGTCACGGACTGCTTTTTGAAAGAAGGCGGTGGCGTCGTCGTTCGATTGAAAGGCGACGTCCCAGTCAAACGAGGCGACGGGGTTGTGTTTGACCGAGGCGCTTGTGATGAACCAGAAGCCGGGGGGAAAGTATGGGAAGTGCTCGACGAAAACGGGCGAAGCGTTGCAAAAAACATGGACACCGCGGTATCCGACGGCGAGTACGAACTAACGTTTGCGTCGGGGGTTGTGTCTCAGTGGAACTGGGACACCGCGGAGGATGTTGAGCACAAGGAAAAGAGCGGGTATGGTACCCGACGGAGGGCTGACGAAGCTGAGCAATACGCGCAACGGCCGAAAGCCCCGACACGAGGCGACCTGGTGTGGCGCACCAGCGACGCCGACCTCGACCAAAGGCTGCGGAAGATGATCCCCGAAGGCGACGTCAAGGAGACGAACGCGGTGAGACGGGAGCCTGTTGTTGTCTCCGTATCTGCGGAAGGGATTGGAGCGAAACTCGTGATTGTGGTGAAAGATGCGAAAGGCAGAGTAGGAGTGGCGGAAACAGACCAGGTTCTGACCGCCGCGGAAAAACAACCGATGTCCCTAGCGTCTTTAGCGAAGGCAATCGGCGAACTTGGCGGGACGCCTTTTTCGCTGGGCGAGCTGGACGTCGGAGGGTTGGATTTTCAGGAAAATGCGTTCATTCCAGCGGGGGCGATTAAGAGTGCCCGACGGGATGCCGTGGAGCAACTCGTTGTAGTCAGACAAGAGTCCACGAGCGGCGCTGATTTGGACATCGCGCAGCCCGGGGTGGCGAAGGAAATGACGGACGCGGCAGCGACGGCGTGGTGGGGGGAATCGTACGAGGAAACAGTCACAAGTGAGGATACTAGTGATAATACTAGTGATGGTGATACTACTACTAGTCCATCACACTCCATGTTGAGTGTTTTGTGCCGCACAAGGGAGCAAGCGGAAGCCGCGATCGCGGTTCCGTGGCTCCAAGAAATCACGTTAGATTTTTTAGAAGTGCACGGGTTGCGCGAAGCGGTGAAATCCGTACAGGCGGCAGGCAAGCAATGCACCGTAGCCACACCCCGAGTCCTGAAACCGGATGAAGAAAAGCTGTGGAGGTTTTACCTGTCAATAAATGCGGATGCTTTATTAATAAGATCCGCGGGCTTAATGCGCACGCTGGCTGGGTTGAGAAAGGACAGTAAAAATAACGTTCCCTCTTTGTTTGGAGACTTTTCTTTAAACGCGGCGAACGCGATTGGAGCTGCTGAGCTTTTATCACAAGGAGGGCTGGATAGATTAACTCCTACTCACGACCTGGATGCGAAGCAGCAGGTGCACCTTGCAAAAGCATTGGGTCCAACGGGCGCTTCAAATTTAGAAGTAGTGATCCACCAGCACCTTCCGATTTTCCACACCGAGCACTGCGTGTTTTGCAGGTTTTTGTCAGATGGAAATAGTTACAAAGACTGCGGGCACCCGTGCGAAAGCAGTAACATTCATCTAAGGGATGACTTGGGCAAAGATCACTTAGTTTTAGCCGACATGGGCTGCCGGAACACCGTGTTCAACGCACAAGCGCAATCTGGCGCGGAATACGTCGAGGTGTTGCGCACGGCGGGGGTTGAGCACTTTCGCGTTGAGTTGGTGGACGAACCGGGGTCGGTGGTTGGCGAATTATTGAATGCGTATTTGGATGTGTTTTCAGGTTCCAAAAGAGGCTCCGAGGTTGTCAATTGGGTCGGTACACTGCCCGACGCGAACGGCAACGCGCACGGCGCGTCAAGAGGCTCCCTAGAAGCTCGGAAGGAAAAAGACAGGGGGAGCATGAAGCAAACGGCGGCGGCGAAGAAAGGGCAGCAGAGATTGTCGGCGAAGGGACGGTAGATTTTTTTTTATTTGTAATCATCTGGTGTAATACTAACCATACAATCCTACTCAGTAATTTGACTGCTACCTTCCTCTACTAGCGTGCTAAAATTCATCAGTTCATCGTGCTAACTAGTTCAGTGGCAACCCCGCTTCCCGCATGTTGTCAATAAGCGCCTTTAACTTTCCGTGGAAGCGTTTGCCTTTTGGCTTTGAGAAAAACACCGCATCGATTTCTTTGGATTTCGCCCGCTCCGCAATCGCCTTGCCAACCGCCGCCGCCGCGTTCTTGTCGCTTTTGTTCTGTAACGATTCCCGCATCGCACGCTCGATTGTGCTTGCGGAGGCGAGGATCTGTAAAGAGTATTTAGGGGAGGTTTGAGTTGGGGAGGGTCAGAGGGACGTCGAGAGTCAGTTGGAACGCGAGGCAAAGAAAGGCACTAGTAGGATGGGGCGGTGCTCGTCCACGAAACGGGGCCTCACTACTCACGTGTCCGTCCGTCTTCCGCGTGACCTGCGCGTAGACGAACCGATTGCTGAAGAACACCTTCAGGTGGTGTAACCGCTGCCCCACCGCCAAGGTCCGGGTAGATGCCATTGCGATCCCCCTCAAGGTGCGATCCCCGACTGATTTGAGACCGAGGAGGAAGAATGCCAAAATGTGAATTTTGACAAAATGTCCAAAACTTCACATTTTCGCTCTCGCTGCTCGGCAGCTACCACGGGCTGTGAGGCTTATCCGCACTCTATCAAACGCGACTCGATTCACCGTGGCAAGCATGTGGACGGTCTAAATGTATGGGGCATCGACGAGTTAATGAGATAATGGACATGGTGAGCCCATCTTTGACAGGCGAAATTTTTAGTCGATCTCCACCAATCAGAGATCGACTAGAAAGCAAAAAGTGCGTCTGACTCGACACATTTTTCCAGAAAGGTTGCCTCTGCTGCCTCGCTGAACCGTCGTCCTTCGTATGGGCAAATGGTTAGAATTGATTTTTGTCGGCGGGTGAGCAAAACTAACACGAGTACGCGAAAAAAGCGCCCATTGGCGGCGTCCATTGCGCCTGCCACCGCACAGCACGCGACGCCCCACACGACGGCGGCGATCACCTCGATCGTGCATAGTGCTTGAGTACAGGGTTCCGGTCTCGTGTTTCGAGTTCCGATTCAGTAATCGATCCTACCGCGCGCAATCCGACGCGTCGTGGATTTTGCAACGAACGAGACGAGCCTCGCGTGAGAAACAGACGCGCCGTATCATTGCCGCGACTCTTTCGAGCGACACAGCGTTCGACGTCCGTCACGCGCGGGGTGATCCGATCGTTCCGTGAAGTCTCCGGTCCGATCTGCCATCGCCCGCGTTCGAGGTCGACCGAAGACCCCGACAGAGGTTCCGTTCGTACCTTGCATTACCGGCGTTCGTTGACGCTTCCGAATCGCGAAGGCTCGACGCTTCACACACATGTCGTTACCCGAGCCTATTCGTATGGGTAACCCCCTGAACGCGATGAACTCGGGTTCTGGGCTGTACAAGCTCGGCGCCGTGGACGCTGAGTTCGCCCCTACCGACATTGAAGTCGCGCACATCGAGGCGCAGCTCGTCGGGCCCGACCTGGGTGACGCGGAAAAACAGCTCCTCTCCGTTGCAGGCGATGAGCAGGAGGAGAGGAAGGCGCTGTTGGCGCAAAGCGCGGCGTACGACGCGATCGCGGATGGAATGAACGCAAAAACGAGCAAGGGGTTCGTGAAAGAGTACATCGACCTGCACACCGCATTGGGCGACGGGGCGAGTTTCGCACAACAGGTACGTAGAGAGACGCGCGAGGGGGCCCCCGTCCAAATCTGAATTCGCCCCTGTTTTCTTGGAGCGAAAGAAGCGGGCACATTTCGGAGCGAACGAACAACGACGCGCTTCCCGTTCCGCGCGTAATGCGTCGACTTTTTGGGCGTCACCTTCCCTGATCGATCAAGAAACCGACACTAAACACACCACACAAACTAACCACCCACCCCCGGCATCCACCTCAACGCAGAACCTTCGCAGTTTCAGCGCCCCCGACGCGACGACGCGCGGGCCATCATCCAACCTCATTCGCAAAGGTGCGTGTTTCGCGTTTTTTGGACACTAACCGAGCGTACCCCAATCCGAACAAAAACGAAAGACGTCAGCAGAGAGACAGTTTGTCCTTGCGCGTCCCTTGGCGAATGATGGGGCGATTTTTTTGGTTTTTTTTTTCCGGAAGGATGATTATTGATGAGCGTCGATTGGAGCATGGATTCCGATGACAGCTGTGTTGTGGCTCTCGTGCTCCTACTACCCACCTCTACCCCTAACTCACCTTCCCACTCCAACCCACACTACTTCCATACAGACCTTCTTTCCCACGATCTCGTCGCGGAGGATGACGACGATTTGCTCTGCGACTTCGCGCCGCACGCGATGCAGAGTGATGGGAGTCTGGGTTTGGTGGGCACTGATGGGATCACAGTTTCGATGCCGGTCTCACCGAAAGTCACGAAAGGCACTGGCACTGCGTCTGACAAGGCTAATGCTGACCAGCACGCTGAATTGCTCCGCCAGCACTCGCTTTCCAACGAGGACTCGATGGCGTACCGGCGGCCGGTGACGGATGCGTGTTTATCAGATTCGTGGCAAGCGCTCGATTTTGAACACGCGCGCAACGACAATAACTTGGGTAGTATTACTCAACTCCGACAGCAGTACCAACGAGTATTTGGAAAAGAAACGTCGTCGAATAACCGGCAGTGGCTGTTGAGACGATTAGCCGAGATCAACGGGACTTGCGGGAGTGACGACGTCGACGACGACGCCGACGACTCGGGTGACTTTTACTCGGGCGACGGGAGCGACGACGCGGGTGATTCCTCGCCGTTCACGGATGCATCAGCTGGGACGCACACTGACTTTTTCGGTGCGGGTGAAAGCGCGCGTGTCAGGCGCAACTCCATGTCGAAGTCGGACTCGCAGATTGGCGAACGAGGCCAAAGACACAACGGCAAGAACAAACGCGGGTCTTCGAACGACTCGGACAAGTCGAGTAACGATTTGTCCGCCTCGGGCAAGAAGCGCAAGGGTGGACACCACAGCGACTCGGATGACCAGCAGGAAGGCGAGGAGAGTCCTGTGAAGAGTAGGAACACTGGTGGAGGGCACTACCGTGGAGGTGGCGGTGGAAAGGGCGCATCCCCCCGAGGCCGCGACGCCGTTGGCGCGAACGGGCGCCGGTCGAAACACCACAACCCGTGGGCGCTTGAAGAGGCTGAGGCGCTCGTGGACGGCGTCGCGCGGTGCGGCGGCGGGAAGTGGGCTGATATCAAGAAGCTCGGGTTCCCTGCGATCGAGCACCGCACCGCGGTTGACTTGAAGGACAAGTGGAGGAACCTGTTACGGATCGCGATGTTGCCGCACCAGCCCGTGAAGAGCGCGGGGGATAAAAAACGGGAAATCCCCGCGGAGCTTCTGAACAGAGTACGGGACCTCGCCGCGAAGCAAGCCAAGAAAGCCGCGGCGGACGGGCGGAGCAGAACAGGCGGACGGTGATGTATTGGGACTTCAAGGGTGATGAGGTGCCGAGCGTATAATAGCGTCTCGTATCAGCGTCTCGGCGCTCGCGCTTTTGGAATAATTCGCTTCAAGCAGAGGATAATAATAACATTGTTTTTTCGAGGAGTGCCCGCGAGCAGAGACCCGGTAATGTATGTACGGAGTGTATAAGTATATTAATACTGAAATACATATACTGGGTTCCTCGGGGTGTCCTGGAACGATTCTTTTAGCGTAGCAAGCCGGGAATAAACTCAGGCAAAGAATGTATATGGGTGATTGTGGCGGTCGGACTCGAGCTCAAAAATTGCAAGAGCGCCGACCTCCAGCGGTCCCCTTTCTTTTAGTCACAGTGTAAAACAGTCAGTATTTTTAAATTTAAAGGGTTATTAGTGCTTTAAACGACTCTAAACCCTACCCACTTCTTCCTTTACTTGGTGAACTCCTTCTTGAGCCTTTCTGCGGCTTCTAAGATGTTGTCTCTGTGTCCGAACGCAGATGCGCGGATGAAGCCGTCGCCGGCGGGGCCGAACCCCGAGCCGGGCGTCACCACGATGTCGCACTTCTGCAGAATCTCCGTGAACACTTCCCACGAGTCCCGGCCGTCGAAGGATACCCATACGTACGGGGCATCGGTACCGCCGTACGTGGTATACCCCATCTCGTCGAAGGTTTTCTTGAGGATCGCGGCGTTTTCCTTGTAGAAGGCGACGAGCTCGGACATAGCCGCCATGCCTTCGTCAGACAGGCACGCCATGCCCCCGGCTTGCGCGACGTTGGAGGCGCCGTTGAAGCACGTGGACATCAAACGGGACCAATCAGCGCGAACCGATGAGCCGTCCGCGAACTTCAGTTTCTCCGGCACGACGGTCCACCCGAGCCTCAAACCAGTGAAGCCGGCGTATTTCGAAAAGGAGCACGTCTCGATGCAGCACTCGTCCGCGCCTTCGATTTCGTAAATCGTCTTCGGGCAATCCGGGTCGCTGATGTAGATGGAGTACGCGGCGTCGTACACGACGATGGAGCCGGTGGCCTTTGCGTGCGCCACGAGCTCTTCTAACTGTTTACGAGTTGCAGCAGCTCCGGTGGGGTTGTTCGGGGAGCAGAAGAAGATGATGTCGGATTTCTTCGCCGGGGCGAGGTCGGGGAAGAACGAGTTTTCCGCGTTGCACGCCAGGTACTCAATGTTCCCGTACTGTTTCGTGGCGTCGTCAAAGCCGTTGGTCTGGCCGTTCATCACTGAGGAGTCGACATATGCGGGATAGGAAGGGTCCTGCACCGCGATGTTCCTGCCGCCGCCGAACATCATCTGCAGGCGAGAGATGTCGCACTTACTGCCGTCGCTGACGAAGAGCTCGTCGGAAGTGATGCCGGTGGTCTCGGCGTAGAAACGTTCCACGAGCTTTTCCCTCAAAGGGCCTTGCCCCGCCTCTGCGCCGTACCCGCCGTACTTGCCGTAGCCGTCCAACGTGCCGAGGCCCTCCGCGGAGCCGACCATGCCGGCGACGATGGGGGCGGGAATGGGCTCGGTGGTGTCCCCGATGCCCAACGAGATGATCTTCGCGTCAGGGTTCGCCGCGAGGTGCGCGTTTTTAATGCGGTTGATCTCGGGGAAAAGGTACCCAGCCTGAAGCTTGGCCATGTTAGGGTTCCTCGTGACCTTCGTGGCGGCGACGATGGTGGCGGTGCTGCGGCCAGTGGAAGGGGGGGCGGTGCGCCTGTGGGAGGTGGAAAGAAAGGGGGGGGATGGGTCAGGGTAAGGAGTGGCGACATACGAGAACCGAGATGATGGGTCCGATTGGCGTGTCGAGTCGAAAGCGATCGGATAGCGCGGTGGCGACGCGGCGTCGATGGAACCCTCGCGGGCCATGGTCAACGGTAGACCACCTGTGTTGACACGTACCTGGCGAGAGCGGGGCGCGCGCCGACGAAGGAAGAAGCGCTCATAGCGAACATCGTGGGACGACGCGGTGGTGCGATGTCAGGAGTGAGAAGAGGCGGCGGGACGCGTGGCAACACGGAAAGGAGGATAGAGCGCGGGTGCCGCAAGACATGCGAGGCGTTTCGACTTTCGCGATATATTTATTGTAATTCCCAACCCACTACCCCCTCACGTTTACACCCATTTACCCCCAGAACCCCTTCTTCTCTTCCTTCTTTGCCGGCGCCGGTACTCCGCACGCCTGCGCGCAGTCCTCGACCGTTAGGGTGGTCAAATCCTCAAGCGTCTTCGGTGTTTTGATCTCTGCTAGCCGCAAAGCCTGCGCTCTTTTCGCCGCTTCCAGAAGATTCCGCACCCCCCGCCCGTTGCTCCCCTTCTCCCCCGACACCGCTCGTGTTTCAATCTGTTTCCCAAAGTGGTCGTTCAATAATTCAACCGCGCCTTCACCGAGTTTGAGTTGTTGCGGTTCCAGCAATCGCTCAGCAATAGCCATCAGCTCGGACGCGTCGTAGTCCGCGAACGTCAACGTGGTCGGGAATCTACTTTCCATCCCGGGATTCTGCGCGAGTAAATCTTTCATCTCGCCGATGTAACCGGCCGCAATCACGACCAAGTCCTCACGGTGGTCCTCCATCTCCTTCATTAGTGTGTCTAACGCTTCCTTGCCGAACGCATCCCTGTCGCCGCTCACTAAAGCATACGCTTCGTCCACGAACAGCACTCCGCCGAGCGCTTCCTGGACGACTTGTTTTGTTTTCAACGCGGTTTGGCCGGAGTAGCCCGCGACTAGCGACGATCGATCAGCTTCCACTAGATGTCCTTTCCTTAGTACTCCCAAAGCTCTCAATAAATTAGCGATGATCCGCGCCACCGTGGTCTTCCCGGTACCAGGATTTCCCGCAAACACCATGTGCAGCACCCCCCCGCCCCCAGACGGCAGCCCCATCGTGACGCGTTCCTTCTCCACCAACAGTTGCGCGCGAAGTGACCTCACGAAATCCTTCACTCCGTCCAGCCCGACAACCTTCTCCAAATCAGCAAGCGCCTTGTCCGTGTCGTCCTGCGCTTTCGACGCGGCTCTGGACAACATACCAGGCTGTCTTTGACCATCCGGTGAGTTCCCTTCACCGTCACCCTCGTTCATCTCATCGCCGATGAAATCCACTCCAGTCAACACAGTCAGCGTATCTTTCCCCACGGTGCCCAGGGAAAACACGCGCTCCGTTTGCGCGTCAATCGCTCTTTCCAGTAAGTTTCGGGCGAGGTGCGCGTTGCGTCTGCTCGGGTCCGCCTGACGTGCGGCTTCAGCGACGTGCGCCTCGAGTCTGCTGTCATCCTTCAATCCAGGAGCTAACGAGAACCCTCGCTCACTGGCCATCGCATCAATAAGCACGGCTACTTCTGAGGGTGAGAAATCGGGAAGCACTGTGGCCGCAGGTAACAGCGCGTCCAACGGAGGGCACGCCCGTCTCGCCGCCGCGACGCCTTCCACTTCGCCGCTCAAAATCAAAACGATACCCTTGCCCGCTTTCCTTGCGCGTCGCTCCACCTCAGTGGCCAAGGCTTCCATAGCCTCATATCCAGGCGCATCACGACTCGCCGCCCCCGCTTCACCAGCCGCGGGAAGCATCCTGTGGAAGTCGTCGATGAGCAGCACGCCGCCCTCGGCTTTCTCGCACTGCTGCTGCACGAGCTCGGCGGTGCGGCCCGGGGCTCGCCCCAAGGCGACCAAGTCCTGTCGCGCTGGTCGTACCAACGGGCCGTGCCTTGAAACGTCGCACTCGCTGACGATATGCGCCACCATCCGCGCCAGCATTGACTTCCCAACCCCAGGCGTGCCCGTCAGCACGACGTGCGGCGCGGGCTCGGCACGACCGCCCGCCGCGACGCGCCTTCTATTCACCTGCAACGCGTTGACCATGGCTTGGATCTTCTGCTTAGCCGCGGTTTGCCCCACGACGTGCGTCAACGCGTCAACAGGGTCGTATGGAGTGTTAGGTGAAGATGAAC